>Ga0247721_100025_pt1 | contig 92099 bp, 80 predicted proteins | sample MSEWel2017_08_16_FD_189089 | JGI IMG/M metagenome (GOLD analysis project Ga0247721, IMG submission 189089) | Subsurface sediment microbial communities from gas well in West Virginia, United States - MSEEL Well Study Marcellus 3H_2017_08_16 | ecosystem: Environmental > Terrestrial > Deep...
TCAAGAGTTTTAACAGTTACACGATCAAGTTCAGTTTTAGGCATTTGTTGTTCCCCCTTAACTATATCTTATATCAAACTCTTTTGTTAGTCGAACTTGATTAGGGGCGGACAAATGTCCTTATTTAGATTAATATATTTTCGGAGAAAGGCTGTGTCTTAAGTCAAGCGATAGATTATTAACTGCAGCTCTAGAACTCTGATCCAGAACAAATTTCAGATCAAAAGTTATTCTCTGCTCACCATTTTCTCCATTAAATTTAGCTGAAGTAGAATTTAAATTCTGCCATTCGAAATCACTTTGATCACTTTTTTTGATCATAGCGTTAGAATTTAAATTTCTATTATTTAAACGCAGATGCCAGTCAGCATTACTTAAAACTTCAATCGTCAAAGCTTCTTCCAAAATAATTTCTCTACTTCCATCATAATTATCCATTAAAAATGCATAATTAATATTAGGCTCTTCGATTATCTCAAGCCTTTGAAAAATAGGTATATTAACCTTTACTGAAACTCTGGCTTCACGTTTGAGCTGCTGTTCTTTATCAGGAGCCGCCTCAACCAGATCAGCTGTAGCTAAAAGACTTAAAGTCAAAAACAAAAAGACAAAAATCATTATACCACTAAATCTAAACTTAACTTTCATTATTTCCTCCTTTTAGCAGCCGGCTATCTCAAGTTGAGATCCTTAGCTTTGTGTCCCTACCTCACGATAAGTTTACCTTTATTAAAAAGAGCTATTAACCCTTCTATATATCTGTATTATATCAAGATAAGTAAATTTTTGTCAAGTTATATTTTGGGCTAATAAGAGGTTTATTATTTTAAAATAGAAATAATAAAAACCCTTCTATCAATATATCTAAACTTGATAGAAAAGGTTAGGTTTTGTAGCTAGTTTTTATATTTTACTTTTCAAAAAATGATTTCTGTAGATTTCTTTTATCTCATCTACTACAGGTTCTTTGGGATTAATTAGGGTACATGAATCCTGAAGTGCATTTTCAGACATTCTGTTTTTACTACTAATCTTTTACTTATGGACGCATTGCTTCGAATAGAATCTCTGCAATTTCAGTGTTTTGCATCATGCCATTAAACTTTTCAGTTTCAGGTCCAAAAGCAAAAACTGGGATCGAATTAAGTGTATGTCCTCCGGTATCAGATTTTGCTCTAACATCTGCATTTACTACCCCAACATTATTTTTTGCAGCAATAATTGATCCGATCTGCCACCCAACTTTATACTGATAATAAAGTGAACCATCATCTTCATTGACAATATTACTATTGAATTCTCTAGCTTCAGCCTCTGTTAAACTAATATCGGCATATTCTTTAAATACTTTTTGAATGCTTTCAATTGTATAGGCATTTCCATTTTCAGTTTTTACAAGCTTTCCTGCCATATACTCTGGAGAAACCTTAATGTCCATTAGAGCTTTTTTATTAATTGGCTCAGTTACAGAAAAACCTAGAGTTTCATGATCTGCTACAACTACAACCATGGTATCTCCATTTTCTTTAGCCCAGTCTACAGCGTATTTTACACTTTTATCAAAATCAAGTGTTTCTGCTACTACACCTGGTACATCTGCTGCATGTGCTGCATGGTCAATTCTTGCCCCTTCTGCCATTAAGAAAAATCCATCTTTATCTTCTGATAAGACATCAATTGCTTTTGTTGTCATTTCCAGAAGATTTGGCTCTTGAGAATCTACCTCTTCCCGATCCTGAATATAATTCATATAGGAATTATTAAATAGGCCCAGGATTTTACCATTCATAGGTACAACTTTTTTCAGTTGTTCTTGATCCGAAACATACTGATAACCCATTTCTTTGGCTTTGGCTATTAGATCTTCCCCGGCTTCTTCTTTCATAAAATCTTCACGACCACCACCGAGCACAACATCTACATCATTATTTAGAATTTGTTTTGCAATTTCTCCACTCATACCGCGATCTTTAACTGAAGCAGTAAATGCAGCTGGAGTTGCATCAGTTACAGTATTAGTGCTGATAACTCCAGTAGATTTCTTTCTTATTTCAGCAAAGTCCAGTACTGAATCCAGTTCAGCCCCATTTTTATTCATTCCAACTGCACCATTATATACCTTGTGACCTGCTGCCATTGCTGTACCAGCTGCAGCCGAATCAGTAACACCTTCTGTAGAACTGGTCATTATTAAACCAACATTAGGTAATTTCATCAATTCTAATTTATGATCTTTACCCCCGACCATATATCTTGTCATATCAATCTGACCGATACCCATGCCATCACCAATCATTAAAATAACATTCTTTACCTCAGCCTGAACAGCTGCTGTAAAAATAAGAGCAAAAACTAAAAATAATGAAGCAACCAACATTAATCTTTTTGACTTTTTAAGCATAAGCTTAACTCCTCCTTAAATTTTTTAGTTTGTCAGACGACTGATGTCTATCTATTATTAATTATTCAAGACAAAAAGTAGAAATCCTTCTTTATTTTTCTGATTTTTTTGTTAATTCTGATTAAAACATTTGTTTATACCGGTTTACTTTAAATCAATTTATAATTATCCCAAAATATAGGTTATTTAATTTACATATAATATTGACATTAAGGATGTTAAATGTTATACTTTTATTGTGTTGTGATATATGTAACATGATACATTTTAAATTTTTTATTTATCTACATATATCATAAAAAAATATTAGGGGGTAATAAAATGAAAAAAAGTTTATTAGTTTCATTGGTTTTAGTTTTAGTTTTAACATTCTCGGGTATGGCATTTGCAACAACTCATACTCTTGATGTTGTTGGTGGGGGAGACAAACAGGAAATTTCAACCGGCCGAACCGTTGAAAATTATGTAACCGCTTTAAAAGAATTAGCTGGAGCTGATAAGGCTGGAGATATCTTCTACCCTGAAGAAAATGAAGTAAAATATCCTTTTGTACCTCTTTACAAAGATGGAGAATTAGTTGGTTATGGCAGCTGGGTAAATACAATTATTTACTCTCATCCAGAAGATTTTATTGCAGTAATTGGAATGGCTAACAACTCTAAGTCTGAAGAAAGTATGGCTGTCATCAAAAAGTGGAAGCCGCTAGATGCTAATGATCACCATCCAGAAATGAAACAGGAAGAATTTTTAAGCAGATATTATGGCTTAAGTTTAAAAACTTCTTTTGATCCAGATGTTGACATAATTTCTGGTTCTACAATTTCCAGCCAGACATTCTTCTTTGAAATGAAAAACATGCTGCTTGTCTTTGAAAATTATGGACCTGAAGCAGAATAAATAATTTAATTAATTAATTTAACTTGCCCACTTCATTTGAAGTGGGCTTTATTTATAGCTATTAACTTAAAATATAATTTCTTAATCAACCGAAAAACGAGCTACTTTTTTTCCTTCAAGATATTCCCAGCTGCCGCTAACTCCGGCTTTTAAGGCTCCTACTTCCAGATGCAGCATCGCAATTCCACAGTCAAGATTTTTTGACTTTTCTTCATTTTTTTCTTTGCTGTCCAGCTGAATGGTTATAGAATTTTCGCCAATTTCAAAACGCCAGGGCTGACGGTTAACTGCCGAAGGTGCCAGGCGGGCTGCTTTTAGAGCTTTTTTAACCCATTCTGGTTCTTCTTCCAGACCATTTTTATTAATTATCAGCTTATCCAGATCCAATCTTTTTTTGCTGCTGATCACTGTTTTTAAAATTCTTTCCGCAATAGTAGGGTTTTCCTCCGGATACCCAAGAGGAGAAATAGCAAAAAGTTTTTCTGTTTCCTTTAAATCAAGTTCAGCTAATACTTTATCTGCTTTAAAAGTACCAGATACCCAGCAGGTTCCAAGCTCCAGAGCAGCGGCTTCTAAAATGACTGCTTCTCCTCCATAACCTATCTTTTCTTCTATATAAGGAATATCTTCTCTGCCCACAAAAGCCAGATAAGCCGGTGCTCCCGTGATTTTCCCATAACTACCCAGCACTCCCGTAAATATCTCTTTCACATCTTTTTGCACCAGGATAATTCTTAAATCATCAAACTCATCATTTATTTTTTCGATCAAATCATTTAGCTGCTTAATTTTTGCTTTTTCAATTATTTTAGAATAAAACTGGCGTCTTGAACTTCGCTCTTTTAATGCTTGATACCATTTTTCTGCAGGTATTTCCATTTTCCAACCCCACCTTTTCGCTGTTTTAGTCAAAAAGCCCCTCCAGAAGGGAGAGGCTGTATTAGTTGAATATATATTTATTTAAGAACTAATTCCATATGTTTCATCATCAAGTGTAATCATATATACTCTTTTTTCAGTATCAATATTATCAATTAAGGCCATATCTTCTGCCTGGAGTTCCCAGTCAAAAAGCTTTAAGTTTTCTTCTATATGAGCTTTGCTTTTTGATTTTGGCAGAGGAACTATGCCTTTCTGCAGTTCCCATTTTAAAACAATCTGGGCGGGAGATTTATCATACTTATCTGCCAGTTTAACAATTGTTTCATCTTTTAGCACTTCAGTTCTGGCAAGAGGTGCAGAAGCTTCTAATACTACATCATTTTGATCACAAACTTCAAGCAGCTCTTTTTGATATAACCAGGGGTGAAATTCGACCTGATTAACAGTAATTGGTACTTGAGTAATTTTTAAAGCAACTTTTAATTGATAAGCCGAAAAGTTGCTGACCCCAATATTCTTTACCATTCCCTGATCAGATAAGTATTTCATTGCCTGCAGAGTTTCTCTTAAAGAGATTGCAGGATTTGGCCAGTGAATTAAATATAAGTCAAGATAATCGATACCTAATTTTTCTAAAGAACGCTCACAGGCCTTGATAACGCTTTCATAATTTAAATTTGAAGGCAGAACTTTAGAAGTTATAAATAAATCTTCTCGGTCATAATCTTTTAAAACTTCACCGATTCCTGCTTCATTATGATAACCTTCAGCAGTATCAATGTGATTATAACCTGCTTTTAGGGCAATTTCTACCTTTTCTCCTACATTTTCTTCAGCAATATCCCAGGTTCCATAGGCAATTACAGGTATCTCATCACCAGTTTTTAATTTACGTGTTGGAATCATCTTTATTCCTCCTTTTGATATTTGTGCTGCTTTTTCAGCAGTATAAAGTTCTTTATATTTTTCTTCCTATTACTATATTAAAGATTAGAAAGCAATTTCCTTTTTTGATTTTTATTTTTTTAACTGAATATTTCATTACCCAGTAGATTTATTTTTTAGCTGTAAGCTTAAAGTATGTTATAATTATTTTAACTGAAATCAGAAAGGAGGAGCTGTTATCAAAAAAATAGTAATCTTGACCCTTATTTTTTTAAGTATTTTTGTTTTTACTTTTCATTTCAAAGAAGAAATTTTAAAAAATAAATCAGTTAAAATATTTATTATAGATTCGGAAATAGATAAAAAATTTTTAAACAGCCCCGCCCTGAAAATCAAGCCCGAAAGCTCTCACGGCAGTAAAATAGCTGCAGTAATCCGCAGTCAGAGTCGAACTGAAATTAGAAGTTTTCCTGTCGAAAACATTACCGGTCAGATCGATAAAAAATATTATCTTGCTGCCTTAAGAGAAATAAAAAATTATGCAGTGCTTCATCCAGCAGAAAAAATAATAGTCAACATCAGCCTTGGTTTTGAAGAATGGAAATTTCAGCAGAAAATTATTTCTGAAATAAATAAACTTCAAAACATAGTTTTAGTAGCAGCAGCCGGTAATAACAACAGGGAACAGATTTCTTATCCGGCCAGGTTCAAAAATGTGATAGCCGCTGCTGCTCTGGCAGGAAACGAAAAAATGCCGGGCTCCAATTATGGAAAAAACATTGATTTCGCTGCCTCAGGAATTATAGAAATTACTCAGCGTCATCATCTTCCTGCTTTTAATTTTAGTAGAAAATACAAATTAAGTGGAACCTCTTTTGCAGCTCCTCAGGTTACAGCTTTAATTGCGGATGTTTTAAGTTTAAATCCAGAGCTGAGTATTGAAGATGCTTTAAAGATTATCACAGCTACAGCTGATAAAATTGAAACACCTCTTTTTAGCAAAAACAAATTGGGAGCGGGCAGAATAGATAGATTTGAGGCCTTAAGTAAGGCCAAACCTCTTTATTTCTGGCTGCAGCTGGCAGTCTACAGCTCACTTAGTCTTGCTGCTCTCTTTTTACTTTATCTCTGCTGGCAGAAATATTCTGTCAGTGGAATCTTTATATTTTTGATTATTTCGGCCACAATATTTTTGATGCAGCCTTTTTTACTGCTGCTGTATTATCAATTTGGACTCTTAAATATTTTTCTTTTTATCTTAAGCCTGGGGACAGTTTATGCAGTATCTTTAAAGCTGCTTAAAATTTATCTTGAAAATTCCAGCAACTTTCCACTAATGCTCAAAATTGGTCCTCATTTAAATAATAAGCTGCAGGCTCAGATCAGCAAAAAAATCACCAGGTTCTTAACAGAAAATAATATCAATAACCAGAAATTGGAGAAAGCTGTGATCAGCAGACTGCGCCAGAGCTATTCTCAAAAAAAAATTGCCTTTTATTTAAAAATTGCTGCTGCTTTTAAGCAGCCTCCGATAGCATTAATTATAGAAAAAACCTTAGATTCTAAAATATCTGCAGCTGCTGCAGCTTCAAAATTTAATTTAGATCAAAAAAACAAAAAAGAGCAGTTTATCTTAATTGCTGAACTGCTGGCAGTTATTTTTAATAGAGATTATCCTGAAAAGAAAAAAGCCGCAGAAATTGCAGCAGAACTTAACTCAGCTTTACTCCTGATTCCTATTAAAAATACTCTTCAAAAAAGAAATCAATTACAGTTAAATGATTCAATTTTATATTTTCTGCTGGATATTATGGGGTCTTTTGGCATCAAAGCTGCCGATTTTTCTCCACTGCTCAAAGAAATAATCACTCAGGAAAACAATCCCTGGCTTAAATTTCATGCCCTGCAGGCTTATCTGGCGGTTGGAGTTAAAGACAGTAACTACCAGGAGTTTATTAAAAAAATAACGGAAAAAGAAAAAGAACCGGTTTTACTGGCTCTAAAAGATCCTAATACTTTTATTTGAAAAAGTAGAAAAATATTTTAATGATAATATTTAAAATAACGCTGACTAAAATCATAGTTGTCAGGGGAAAATAGAAGTTGAAATTCTTGCCTTCTATTTTAATATCACCTGGTAAATTGCCAAACCAGGATAAGGAACCTCCTAAAAAATAAATTACTACTCCTACAAAAGCAATTACAAAACCAAAAATTATTATTAGTAAACCGATACTTTTAAAATCCATAAGCTATTCACCTTTTAGTTTTAATATAAATTATTGACGCTGATTAATTCATTTATAATTTAACTGTACCCAGGTAATTATAATTCTCTACTGAGGCCGGATTTTTATCCAGCTTTGTAAATTCAAATTTCTGGTCATGCTCTTCTGCTGCCAGCCAGAGATGGGACAGAGCTATTCCCATATCAATTCTATTCATTTTTTCGTAGAAAAACTTCTTAATGAAATTCTGTTCCAGCTGATAAAGATGAATCCTCTCTGACTCTGTAATAAAATACCAGGGCTGACCATTAGTTGCCGAAGGAGCCAGTCTTACAGCTTCCAGTAAATCATAATGCTGATTACCTTTTTTTATTTCTGCCAGAGGCTTACGATCAAAATCCTCAATTGAATCACGCTGGCTTGCTTCAGCAGGTCGACCAAAAACCAGGGTAATTATATATTCTAAATCAGATTCTGCTGTAATCTCCTTTTTAGGTTTGGCCATCCCAAACCAGCAGCTGCCCAAATTATTCGCAGTCAGATATAAATCAAGCTGCTGCAGGATAAAACCTGCATTTAAAAGATAATCTCCCTTAGCCTCAGAAAAAAACTGCAGATAATGGGGGGATTTAATTGGAATTATACTTTTTACTGCCTCCGAATTTACAATTTTAGCTTCAAATTTGATTTCTGGATCTAACGCTTTTACCTGCTTTAAAAAACTTTTTATCCCCTTAAGCTCATTTTCACTCAGTTTTTCCTCTTCGTATTTTCTGATAGACTTACGCTTATAAATTGCCTGATACAGTTCTTCTAAATTTCGATCTTCCATCTTATCTCTCTCCTTTAATTGGACCTTCTTTCGGATTTAAATTAATCTTGCTGCAGTAAGAACAAAGTTCTAAATTTAGATTAAAGCTAAAATGCCAGAAGTTCCTGAATATCCTCCCAGTTAATGGCTTTAATTGGATTAACATTATTTTCAATTATATTATTGAAAAGGTCCTGTTTGCGCTGCTGGAGTTTTAACATTTTTTCTTCTACTGTGCCCCTGGTAATTAGCTTGTAAACCATCACCCGGTTTTCCTGGCCCAGGCGGTGAGCTCGATCTGTGGCCTGTCTTTCGACCATTGGGTTCCACCAGGGATCAACATGAACTACCATATCAGCAGCAGTTAGATTTAAGCCGACTCCCCCTGCTTTGAGACTGATTAAAAATATTTTAACTTCCGGATTGCTGTTAAACTCCCTTACCTTTTCCATTCGTTTTCTGGTTGAGCCATCAAGATAGAGAAAATTAATTCCCTGCTGTTCTAAATCATCTCTAATCAGCTTCAGCATTTTAACAAACTGACTGAAAACAATAATTTTATGGCCGCCATTTAAGGCATCAGACAGCAGTTCTCTTAAAGCATCAAGTTTACCTGAATTATGAGCCCTTCCTTCTTCTCCTAAAACTAAAGAGGGATGGTTACAGATCTGACGCAGTTTGGTCAGGGCTGCCAGCACATTAATTCGAGATCGATTAAAACCTTTTTCTTCAACAGTCTGCTGCAGCTCACCCCGAACTTCTTCCAGCACGGTCTGATAACTGTCTTCCTGCAGCTGAGTCATGCTAACCGGATAAACATTAACAATTTTTTTGGGAAGTTCTTTTAAAACTTCTCCTTTGCGGCGTCTTAAAATAAAGGGAGCAACTCTTTCTTTGAGCTCTGTCATCTTTTCTTTTTCGTTGTTTTTATTAATTGGAGTTAAAAAATTTTTCTTAAAATAGCTGTAATTCCCGAGATAACCGGGCATCAGAAAATCAAAAATCGACCAGAGTTCTTCCACTGAATTCTCCAGAGGAGTTCCGGTTAAGGCCAGCCGTGATTCAGCCTGAATATTTTTGACCGCTTTTGCCCTTTTAGTCCGGTAATTTTTTATATGCTGAGCTTCATCTAAAATCGCAAAAGAAAAAATCCAGTTTTCCTGATTCAACTCTCCCACATCTCTGCTGATAGTTGAATAAGAAGAAATTATTAAATCATATTTATTAAAATCCTGCCGCATTTCGTCTCTCTCGGCTGGAGTGCCATAATAAACTAAAGTTTTTAAATCATCAAAAAACTTATCAGCTTCCTCCTGCCAGTTATAGATCAAAGTTCTGGGACATAAAACTAAAGCAGGTTTATCAGGCCGGACACTTTTCAGCAGGGTCAGCATCTGCAGGGTTTTTCCCAGACCCATATCATCTGCCAGAATTCCACCAAAGTGATACTTATGCAGAAAACGCAGCCAGTTGTAGCCATTTTTCTGATAATCACGCAGTTCCCCTTTGACACCAGCTGGAATCTGTCTTTCTTTAACAACATTAAGACCGCTAATTTCATTTTCCAGTTCATTAAATACTTTATTGCCTTTAAAGTTAATACCACTTTTTTCCACCAAATTTTTATAATATAAAAGATTGTGATAGGGAGCGCGATAGCCGTCAGCCTGAGTTTCAGCATCTTTAAGCATCTGCTCAACTTTTTCTTCCTGAGCACCACTTTCTAAAATGTAATACTGATTGTCCAGCTTAATATAGGCCTCTCCTTTTTTATTGTAAGAAATCATCTGCTGCAGCTCCTGACGGCTGTATGTTTGGCCGCCCAGATTATAGCTGATGGAAAAATCAAACCAGTTAATCCCCTCACTATCATCAATCTCAACTATGGGCTCCAGCTTAACTTCTTTAATCTCAATCTGATCAAAACTCTGACTGCGTTCAACATTCCAGTCTTCCGGAATATGAGTCATCCCATCTGTTATAAACTCCTGAATTTCACTGTTATCACGAAGAATAAAATGCTCTGGCCGAACCTTGAAATTATATTCTTCCAGAAATTCAATTACCTCAGCCAGAGCTTTGTTATCTCTGCCATACCAGAGTTCTGGATCTTCTTCATCTCTTTTATAAATGTTCTGATCGGTATCTATACCAAGCAGCTCAGTATTGCTGTATTTTTCTCCTGCAAATTCCACTTCCAGCTGACAGCTAATTTTTCCCTGTTCATAGTCCAGCTTTAAATCAATCTCAGGACTTTCTTTAATCAGTTCATAATCCTGCAGTTCCTCCGAGCGCTCAAGTTCAAGTTTTTTCTCAAGAGTTGGTAGGATTTCAAATAAGAATTCTCCCTGCCGCTGTCTGGGAATCAAAAATTTGGCCGGCAGTTCAGAAAAATTATAAAAATCAATTTTATGGACAGTATTTTCAATTATAGTCCAGCGGCAGTCATTTTCGCTGCCCTGATAAATCGGAAAATCTTCCTCCTTTAAATCAATTGTAATCTCTTCCAGATCACCTTCCATTTTTAACTCCGGCTGCAGTGTTTTCCCTTTTTTAATGATTACTCCATTTTCCTCCAGCTGCAGCTTAAAACTTTTGCTTAATTTCAACAGAAAATCTAAATTTTCTTCATTTTTTGTTAAAAGCAGGGAACAGCCACGACCTTTGCTTTTAAGCAGATCTGATAAATTTTCCAGAAGTTTTAATTCTCTGCCGTAAAAATGTTTCTGCAGCAGGCTTTCTTTATAATAAGCATAACGCTGATCCTCATTTAAGGAATTTACAACTTCCTCCAGCTCCTGCTGACTGAGATAATCGGAATCAAAAATCAATTTGAAATTCTTCAGGTCCTGATTTAAAATTCCCTTAACACTATATTCCAGTTTTGGCATTTCGCTTTCATCATAATTTTTAGTGATTTCCAGCAGGCTCTTAAAACTACGGTCGGCAATCCGACGCTCAACAAGGTCAGGTTCAGAGCTCTTATCTAAATCTTTATTTGAGAGTTTGAACTCAGATATTTCCTGTTCCTGATCAGCAGCAGGCTCATAATTAACCTTCTGAGAGCAGTAATCTTCTTCCATAAATTTATGGAGCACAGCTACCTCATGTTTGCAGTATTCTTCCCAGTCATAAGGGCAGTCACAGCTGCTGTTAACGTCTATCATATCTTTTCTCAATCTAATTTCCGAATCAACTTTGTATTTTCTTGTTCCCGAAACCCGGGCAGAAATTTTGTAGTGATTGGGCTCAATTTTATTAATCCTGTACTGTAAAACCCGACCCATATTATAATAATTAATTCCACGTTTATATATTTTATTTGAAACCAAATTTTTGATAAAATCTCTGCTGCTCATTTTCTCAGCTCCTGCTCTGCTAACTTTTTTCTGACATTTTTTTAATAATTAGTTGGGAAAAATTTTTGACTTCCTCAATTTCACTTTCTATTACTGCCTCCACAATTTTTAAATTTAACTTTTGATACTCGTGAACCGCAATATTTCTAAATCCAACCATTGCTTTTAACTTTTCTGCCATTTTTTCTTCAATCAGATTATTTTCTGCTAAAAATTGAAAAGCATCTCGACTATTTTGTGGTACACCTAAATCAAGTTTTGCCACAATATGCATTGCAATATCAATCGCTGCTTCGGCGAGCCGCTGAATATTTAAAATAATAGAATCCTGTTTGGTATAATCTTTTAAATTATCAGGATTACCCTGATATTCCTCATTAATTCTTTTAAGACAGCGCTTAACTGTTTCATTTTTATTAATTAAAATATCATCCATCTGCAGCACCTCTTTCAATCTTTTCTATAATTTCCTTTCTTTCTTCATTAAGACGGGCATATTTTTTTAAGACTAAAAGTTCAAATTCCTGTTTCTGCTGTTTATTTTTAGCATAAAGTAATTTTCCCTGAATAATCTGAACCTTAAAGACTGTAGAAGCCTTAGACAAGTCAATTAAATCTACCTCAATATTTAATCTGGAGGCCAAATTTTGGGCAGTTAAAAAACGCTGATAATCATCAATCTTTTCCTGAGTTAAAAATGCCAGATCCAGATCGCTGTCATCTCTTACCTTACCACTGGCATAGGAACCAAAAAGATAGATCAATTCAGCCTTCAGCTCATCTATTAAAAATGATTTTATATAATCAAGATCTAAATCCATTTTTCAAGCCTCCAATTTAAAGTCTATATTTCATTATATTATATCTGGTCGGGAAGAACAACAGGAAATGAGATTAATTTTGAGTCTGAATGGGAGTTTTGAAGTTAGTTTTTCAGCACCTGTTTTAGGTTGCGGATAAACACTTCATTATCCGGCTCCTTTTCAATTGCTTTCTTAAAAAATTGGGCTGCCAGCTCTTTATTGCCCAGGTTATTATTGTAAATAGCCCCAATCTGATTGTAGACATAACCGGTCTGGTCGTAATGATCAACTGCATCTCTTAAAAGCTCAACACTTTTTTGCCAGTTTTCTTTTTTCTGTTCTTCAATCGATTCTTTAAGCAGCTCAAAATATTTAAGATAATTTTCTTTCAGTTCTTCGCTGCCGCAGATTACATCTTTTTTACTCTCATAAATTTTCTTACCTGGCTCCAGTTCCAGTGCTTTATTGATTGCTCTTTTTGCCGCCTCCCACTTTTTCTGCAGAATATTAACTTCAGCCAGGGTGGCCCAGAGAAAATCATGTTCAGCTTCAATCTCAATTGCTTTATTTAAATATTTTTCTCCCTCATCCAGTCTATCCTGTCCGATCAGGGCTCCAGCTAAATTAAAAAAGAGCATTTCTCTATCAACCTGCTGACTATCTTCTATTTGAAATAAAATTTCTGCCGCTTTTTGATAATAACCGTTATCCAATTTTTTAATTCCCTGTTTGAAAAGCCTTTTATCCTTAAATTTTTTGAAGAAATTTTTAATTTTATTCATCATTTTATCACCCTTCAGTTAGATTTTTTTAAAATCTCCTATATTCATTATACAGGTAATCATTAATCATTAAAATAAAACATGGGTAAAAAATCAAAAAAATTACCCACATCTCAGCGACATGGGTAATGATTACAGCTATTATTCAACTATTTCTTTAACTCTGCCAACTTTTCCATCTTCCAGCATAACCTTAATTCCGTGCGGATGTGTTGCAGAATTAGTTAAAATTCTTTTAACTACACCTTCTGTCAAATTTCCACTGCGCTGATCCTTTTTCTGCACAACTTTAACCTTTAAACCTTTTTTGATATTGGATCTCTTCTTTCCATCCATGATATCACCCCCATTTATTTGTACCAGGTACCGAAATCAATTTCGTGTACCGGGTTTAAATGAAATAAATTACAATGTTTTAAACAAACGATCAAGCTGTACAACATATTTTGAAAATACTTCTTCCTTAATGCAGTAGCAGACACGTGGACCATCAATTCTACCTTCTATCCAGCCGGTTTCTTTTAAAATCTTAAGGTGCTGAGAAACCGTAGACTGAGCAATAGGCAGCTGATCAACAATACTGCTGACCATACACTGATTGTCTGAAGGCAGTTCGGCCAGTATTTTAATTATTCTGAGCCGATGTGGATGGCTCAGACCGCGCGCCAGTTGAGCCAGCTGATCAAAATTTTGATCCTTCTTTTTTTCTTCCTTTGTTTTTTCTTGCATAGTAATCACTCCAGGCTTTTAGGACATTACAGTAACTAATTGTACATTAAAATTAATGTTTTTTAAAGAATATGAATAAAAGAACTGTTACCTAATTAAATTTACAGTAGCTTTGGTCATTTTACTTTTCTGCTCTGATATAAGCAGAATAGATGTAATTATTAATATCAATTCCAGAAATCCAGTCTTCAACTATTTGATCACTCTGACTTTTTCTTTCCACCTCAATTTTTTTAAATTCCAGCTTTTCTAGAATTGAAAGTAAGCTCTCTTTTTCTATACTTCCTGTGACACAGCTGCTGTAATTATCCAAATTGGACTTGATCGCTTCCGGAAATTCTTCTGCTTTTAGTATATCAGAGATAGCAAGTCTGCCTCCATTTTTTAAAACTCTTTTTGCTTCAGCAAATACTTTTTCTTTGTCAGGTGATAAATTGATTACACAATTGGAAATGATTACATCAATGCTATTATCAGCTAAAGGCAGGTCTTCAATTTCCCCTAAAATAAATTCTACATTATCAACCTCGTTTTTTTGAGCATTTTCTTTTGCTTTTTCGATCATGGCTTCTGTCATATCAATACCAATCACCTTACCGATTGAGCCTACTTTTTTGGCAGCTAAAAAGACATCAAAACCAGCTCCACAGCCTAAATCAAGAACTGTCTCACCTTCTTTTAAATCTGCAATTGCTCCCGGGTTACCACAGCCAAGACCATAATTTGCTTCTGCAAAAGCTGAATCTAATTCTTCTCTGCTGTAATCCATTTTTTCAGCCAGTTCTTTTGCTTTAGCTTCTTCTTTTTGTGAACTTCCACAGCAGGATGAGCTGCAGCAGCCGCTGCTGTTATCTGTTTCTACTACTTTACTGTAATTCTTCTTAACATTATCCTTTATCTTTGCTCCTTTATTCTGCATAGTTAATCCCTCCTATCAAATATTATAGCATAGTTATTGTCAATCGTAAATAAGCGATTGATTGATAAGAATATCATGTGAAAATATATACTTGTACCTGGTACAAAAGTGCTATTTTGTACCAGGTACTTAAATATATTATTTTTCCATCGACTCATCAAAGCCCAGTTCTGAAGGCTTGAAGTCAATATCACGGACAAAGCTTAAGGCCTCTTTCGCTCCATAAATCCGATCCATACCGCTGTCTTCCCATTCTACAGAAAGTGGGCCAGTATAGTTCATCTGATTTAATTCCCTAATAATCTCATCAAAATCAATATCACCATGACCTAGAGAACGAAAATCCCAGCCGCGGCGCCGATCACCAAAGGGAAGATGGGAAGCTAAAATGCTCTCTCTTCCATTTAAGGTTACTGCTGCATCCTTCATATGCACATGATAGATTCTTTCACTAAAATTACGCAAAAAGAGATGTGGTGTCATTCCCTGCCAGATCAAGTGGCTGGGATCAAAGTTGATTCCAAATTCAGGCCGGTGATCAAATTTGTCCAGCAGCTTTTCGGTTGTATAAAAATCAAAAGCAATTTCTGTCGGGTGGACTTCCAGCGCAAATTTAACCTCATTTTCTTTAAAGACATCGAGAATTGGATTCCAGAGTTCAACTATCTGATCAAAACCTTCTTCGATCATCTGCTCTGTAGTCTGGGGAAAGGAATAGAAAAACTTCCAGATTGGAGAACCGGTAAAACCGGTAACCACATTTACTCCCAGGTTTCTGGCTGCCACTGCTGTCAGTTTCATTTCTTCTGCTGCCCATTTTCTAATTTCTTCTGGCTTCCCTGCATATTTTTCGGGAGCAAAATTATCAAGTCGGGGATCATAGCGAGCTCCCACACACTGCCCGGCAAGGTGATTACCAATTGCCCAGACTCCAAGATTATATTTATCCAGAATTTCCAGCTTCTTTTCTACATAGTCGCTTTCTTCTGCGGCTTTTTTTACATCTAGATGCTCTCCCCAGCAGGCGATTTCCAGCCCATCATAACCAATTTCACTCATAGTTTCTGCCAGTTTCTGAAAAGATAAATCGGCCCACTGACCGGTAAAAATAGTTACATTACGTCCCATATTTCCACACTCCCTCTTTTATTTATAGACTTCAACCCATTTTCCTTCTTTTGAGCTTTTTAAAATTGCTTCTGTAATTTTCACTTCAACTGCACCCTCGGCAAAAGTTGCAAAATCATAATCAGCCGGGTCACCCTCGGCTTCCAGACATTCATAAAAATCTTTAATGGAATTCTTTAAACCCTCTGACCAGCCTTCAATATGGCCGCCGGGGTAATAGCAGCGTTCAGCAGCTTTCCCCTCTAAAAGTGCAGGATCACGGACTAGATTTTGATTGGCCTGATCTCGATGGCCAATAAATAATTGATTGGCATTTTCCTGAGACCAGCTTAAGCTCTTTTTGCTGCCGCTGATTTCCACAAACAGGTCATTTTTATGACCAGCATCTACCTGAGAAACTGTAAAATTACCGGCTGTTCCATCTTCCAGCTCAAACAGTATGGAAGCATAGTCTTCAGTTTTAACTTCATATTTCTCATATTCTGTTTCCTGATCAGCCTGAGCAAAGCTTTTGATTTCCGAAAGTGGTTTTTTACGCTCTGGATGAACAATTTTGGTATTGGCAATTAGTCTGGTAATTTTTTTGCCAGTCAGATACTGCAGGAGATCACAGAAATGAGAGCCGATATCGGCCACAACTCTCGATTTACCGCCTTTTTCCGGATCAACCCGCCAGCTGTAATCAGTATCATAAAGCATCCAGTCCTGGAGATAATAACCGCGGACATGAAAAATTTTTCCCACTTCCTCTTTCAGCTTATTCTGCATTTCCTTAACCAGGGGATAGTGGCGGTAATTATAGTTAACTCCGGCATAAATATCACTGGTCTCAATAATTTTTAATAGTTTTTCTGCTTCTTCAGAATTCATAACCAGCGGTTTTTCGGAAAAAACATGAACTCCTGCCTCCAGAAAAGCTTTATTAACCGGAAAGTGAAGATTATTTGGTGTACAGTTGTGAATTACATCCAGTTCTTCTTCTGCCAGCATCTCCTGATAATCAGCATAATAATTTGGAACTCCCAATTTTTCTGCAGCCTTTTTTGAAGATTCTAGGCTGCTGGCTGCAACAGCTTTAACCTCAATATTATGTAGCCGTCTTAAGGCTTCAACATGGGCCTCACCAACAAAACCAGTGCCGATGATTCCTGCTTTCAATTTAGCCATCAAATCACTCCTCTTTGCTTGATTTTAAAAATTTAAGCTTATTATTCCAAATCAATTTTAGTTATCCGATTAATTTTGCTTGATTACTTTGATTAATTAAATACTTATTTAAATTCTTTACAATTTATACTGTTTTCTGTTTTTTTTGCATTAAAACTGCTCCAATTAAAATTAAACCTTTAAAGGCTTCCCGCAGAAATGGTGGTACTCCAAGCAAATTGAGCAGGTTGTTCATAACAGCTATAATTAAGACACCAAGGATAGTTCCGATAACTGTTCCCCGGCCGCCACTCATTCTGGTTCCACCAACAACAGCTGCTGCAATTGCTTCCATCTCATAACCGCTGCCCGCATTTGCATAGTCCATCGAACCAATTCTGGAAACCTGAATAATTGCTGCACAGGCCACCAAAAATCCGGTAACTGCATAGACTCTTCTCTTAACTTTTTTGACATTAACACCGGACAGCCTGGCTGAGCGCTCATTAGAACCGACAGCAATAATCTGGCGGCCAAAAGTAGTCCGTTTAGAGATGAAATATAATGCAGCCGCAATCAAAAGCCAGTAGATGATCGGCATTGCCCTGTAGTTACCAATCTGATAATTGGAAATTGGTAGAAACTCCATCGGAACTCTTGGATTATAGCCCTGCATAAAGTGCTGTGTTACACTGCGGTAAAGTTTCATAGTTGCCAGAGTTACAACAAAAGGTGGGATTCCACCTCTGGTGATCAATAAACCATTTAAATTACCAAGAAAATAGCCAAAGGCCAGTGAGACTAAAACTGCAATTAAAATTGCCGGGATCCCCTCAATTCCAAGATTAATCAGAATTCCGTTTGGGCCTCTATCCAGCAGCATCATTAAAGCTGCTCCAACTGCAACCATTGTTGAGCCTACAGAAAGATCAATACCGGCTGACATAATGACAAAGGACATTCCCAGGGCAATCAGACCTACACCTGCATTATTCCGCAAAATATTTACCCAGTTATTAGTCCAGGTAAAAAACCAGCTGCCAATAGAATCATAATCAAAACCAAGACTCCAGGTCTGCAGGATTATCATTACTATTAAGGCAATACCGGTGCTGAATATCGGTTTATTTGTCCAGTTATCTAAAAACCAATCTTTAAATCCTTTTTCTTTATTTTTATCTTGCTTCTGCATTTAGGATCCCCCCTGCCCTGAATTGGTCTCTGCACCAGTTGCCAGCTTCATGATTTGATGTTCGGTCATCTCATCTTCTTTAAGCTCACCCTGAATTACTCCATGATACATAACCAGGGTTCTGTCACAGATTCTAATAATCTCTTTTGCTTCACTGGATAAGATAATCACTGCAATATCTTCTGCAGCCAGATCCAGAATAATATCATATATATCCTCTTTTGCCCCGACATCAACACCCTGAGTCGGATTATCTAAAATAAAAAGCTCAGGATTTGCAATCAGCCATTTTGCCAGCACAATTTTCTGCTGATTTCCTCCTGACAAACTATTAATTGGATCAGTTTTTTGATCCATTTTGATCCGCAGCTTTTCAACCTGCTTTTCAAATTCTTTTTCCTGCCTTTCTCGGTCAATAACTCCCCAGTTATCAAAGAGGGGCCAGGTCACTATAGAAGCATTTTCAAAAACATTCATATCTTTTATAATTCCATTTTCTTTCCGATCTTGAGGTAAATAACCTATGCCTTTCTTTAAGGCATCAGTAGTATTTTTAACCGTAATTTTTTCTCCATTTAAATATATATTACCTGATTCAATCTCTCCACTACCAAAAATAGCTTCAAAAAGTTCTCTCCTGCCATCTCCTAAAAGACCTGTCACCCCAAGTATCTCCCCCTTATGAGCAGAAAATGAAATATCTTTAAAAGCATTGGCAAAAGTTAAATTTTCAACCCGCAGCACTTCCTCTCCCGCTGCTGCCTTCCGCTGCAGAGTCTCAGTTCTTATCTCATGTCCAACCATTGCATAGGCCAGTTCGTCGACAGCGACATCTGCAACCAGTCCTTCTGCCACCAGTTTTCCATTTCTCAGCACAGTATACCTATCACAGAATTCCATTACTTCATTTAATTTATGAGAAATAAAGACTATACCCACATCCTGATTTTTTAAGGTCTTCATCATAGCAAAAACCCGTTCTATTTCTTGATCTGTAAGTGAAGTTGTTGGTTCATCCATGATAATTATTGAGGCATCCATCATTATCGCCCGCGAAATCTCAACAATCTGCTTATATGAAGTATCAAGATCCCCAACCATAGTTTTGGGATCGAGTTCGATCTCCATTTTTTCAAAAACATCTCTGGTCTGCCGCTCCATTTTTTTTAAATCTAAAAAGCCCCTTTTATCCTTTAATTCTCTACCGATAAACATATTCTCATAGATAGGCAGATCATTGATTAAATTTAACTCCTGGTGAATAAATGCTATCCCGGAATTTAGAGATTCAGCCGGTGTACTGAATTCTACCCGCTGCTGGTTAATCAATATTTCTCCCTGATCTGCAGCCAGAACCCCACCTAGAATATTCATCAGAGTAGATTTACCTGCCCCATTTTCTCCAATTAACGCACAGACTTCTCCTCCTTTGACAGAAAAAGAAACATCTTTTAGAGCCTGAATTGCTCCAAATGATTTTGAAATATTTTTCATCTCTATTTTCATAAAACCACATCCTATCAATTCAAATCAGAGGTCTTAGAATCCCTGACTTTTTGGGATCAACCTCAAGAATCCTTTAACCTCTGATTTTTAGAATATTTAATTCCTCAACTATAACTAGTTGTTTAGCTATCTGTAATTAATTTGAGAAATCACTTTTTAATATGGAGAATTTGGATCTAAGAACTTTTTGTAATTTGTACGGTCAACTACAGTAGTAGGAATGATTTTTTCCTGAGGTACATCTTTACCATTTAAGATATCTAATGCCATATCAACAGCATCTTTTACCATTGCTGGAGAATAAAGTGCAGACTGCAGCCAGATATCCTCATATTTAGGCATCATTTCGAAATATTCCTGCATTCCACCACCACCGGTTACTACTTTAATATCTTCGCGTCCAGCTTCCTCGATTGCTTTTACAACTCCAATTGAAGTTTCATCATCCATAGAGTAGACAGCATCAATATGATCATGTCTGATTAAAATATCTGACATATCGCTTAAGCCTGCTTCTCTTGTAAACTCGGTTGCATAGGTATGCAGTTCAAAGTTAGCACCTATTTTTTTTAAAGTGTCTAAAAATCCAGCTTTGCGAAGTTCAGATACTGAACCGGCTGTTGGCACTTCTAAAATCACAACTGTACCTTCTTTACCAATTTTATCTGTGATATAATGTGCGCCCTGAACTCCCATATCATAATTGTCACCGGCTACCCGATAAACACCTTCAACATCAATTTTGATATCAAAGTTTACTACCTCAATACCGTCCTGAATGGCCATTCTGATTGGAACTTCCATTCCTGTCCACTGTGGGAAAGCAACAACAGCTTCTGCTCCCCAGGTTTTTAAATCATCAAGCTGAGCTGTCATTTCAGAAGCATTGCTGCTGGTCTGAATTCGATATTCAATCTGATCAGATAATTCTTCACAGCGCGCTTCAGCATTATAGGCAACAGCAGCCACCCAGCCGTGGGTAACAGCAGGTGCCAGAATACCGATTTTGTGCTTGTCCTGAGCACTTACACTACCAGCAAAAACAAGAGTTAACAGCAGAGAAAACATAACAAAAAACACTAAACCTTTTTTCATAATAAATTTCCTCCTTTTTATTTTAAAATATCTCTAAAACTACAGCAGCCTTAACCGCTGTTGATACCTCACACTCATTTAAAAAAACTACTCAGTTATCGCCCCCTTTTTCTTTGAAGATTATTATAAGCCGGCAATTTCTTCTAAGATTTCAGCAGTAGTAATTAGTTCTTGCTCTGTCATCCGGTCAGAAGCAACTCCTTTTTCCGCAGATTCAATAAAATGTAAGAGTTCATGATAAAACATGGCAGTTGGCGGCAGATTAATGCCAGTTTCAATTTTAGGTTCTGCCTCTATATCAAATTCCACCGCTTCACCTTCTGCCGGATAAAAAGTAAGACCTTCCTCACTGACTAAAAGCCCTTCTTCAAAATAAACACGCCAGCGGGCAGTAAAAGGATAATTGGCATTGTACCAGGCCGCTTCTGCCCCGACATTTAGATCTCCATAATTATAATTAAAACGGTAATGCTCTTTAAACTCACTCTCTTCTCTCCCGGCAGCCTTATAACTATAGCTTTTAGGTCTGCCAAAAAGACTAACTATCAGATCCAGATCGTGAATATGGAGGTCAAAAGGAAGCAGTCCACTTTTTTCTTTATCAAACATCCAGCCTCCCTGAACCCAGTTGGGAGCTGCAGTCAGTCGGGTAAAATAGGCATCTAATACTTTACCATATTTCTCAGTTTCCACTGCTTTTTTTAAAATCTCTACTTCCTTGGTAAAATGGAGCACTTGACCAACAAAAACCAGGGCCTTTTTTTCTGAAGCCAGAGCAAATATCCTTTCTGCATCTTTTCCATGCAGAGCAATAGGTTTTTCAATAATTACATTTTTATCGGCATTTAAAGCCTGAAGAGTATGCTCAACATGGAGAAAGGTTGGAGTACAGATATCAACCAGATCAATTTCCTCAGCAGCCAGCAGTTCTTTGAGATCAGGGTAAACTTCAACTCCCCATTCTGCTGCCTTTTTTCGATCAGCTTCCGATGGTCCTACAACTGCTCTGACCTCTGCCTTTTCAATCTGAGCATAGTTATTATAATGAACGGTTCCCATTCCACCAACACCGACAATAGCAATTTTTTGCATCTACTCCCCCCTTATTTTTTTACTTAACAATATCCCAAATTGAGATTTCTCCTTTCTACAGTTTCTTAAAAATTAAATTTCAAAACCTGATTCTTTCAGAAAGTTATAGGAATCCTTAACTGCCTGGTTAACTTCTTCTAAATCTGAAGGCCCATCTTCTTCAAACTCAATTTCAATACTGAAGGGTGAATCATTATCATTTTCTTTTAAAAGCTCAAAAAGTGGTTCAAAATCTATCTTTCCCTTACCTAAAGCAGGAAAGTTCCACTCAGCCTGAGCTCCAGCTTTGTCTTTAAGATGAACGTGTCCGATTTTTTCAACAGCAGTTTTCAGGTCAGCCTCCAGGTCAAGATCCTCCCCTCCGTAAAAAATTGCATTTGCCGTATCATAATTAACTACAACTCGCTCAGAATCAATGAGATCAACAATATCTTTTAAACGCTTCCCTGTTCCGTGTTTACCGTGGTTTTCCAGCCCTAATATCAGATTATAATCTTCCAGATAAGGAATTAGATTTTTAATATTTGCTGCCACTTCCTGATCTGAAGCTTCTGCCTGATCTTCCAGGTGAGCTTCTCCAATTGAAGAGATTATATATTTACAGCCAAAAAAATGGGCCAGCCGAATATTTGCAATAAAATCATCCAGGCGATCATTATCCATCAGATTTGTGTGGCCGCTTAAAGAAATTGGAGTAATCCCGGCCTCTATCAGCTGATCTCCGATCTCATATAATTCCCGCAGAGACATAGTGGGAAAGACATGTTCTGTCCAGCCTTTGGTAGCAGTAAGTTCAATATAGTTAAAACCAGCTGCTTTAATCCCTTTAATAGCTTCTTCCAGTGAAAATCCATGATAAGTGTTTGAATTAACTGCAATTATTCTTTTCAAATTATCCCCTCCTAGCCTTAAAATATATTATCTTTTTATTAATTTTAATTGGAACTGCTTTCCAGATAAACCATTTCAGTTACATTATCATGAGAATAAATCTCATTAACTGCCATTGCGGCCGCTCCAATTACTCCAACTTGATCATTTTTCTGAGATAATTCAATTTTTAAATCCTGAACGGCAAGTGAAGTAGAGCGCCGTAATATTTCTTCCTTGATCGAAGAGATTAAATGATTCCCAATTTTAGCAACCCCTCCCCCAATAATTATTAAAGACGGATTATAGAAATTAACCAGCCGTGATAATACCTGACCAATTTTTTGACCACTGTCTTTTACTATTTCAATTGCTGAACTGTCATTTTCTTTAACAGCTTCTCCTACATCTTTAGCTGTAATATCACCCTTCTTATTAAGCACCGATAACAGAATATCGCTTTCTCTTTTTTTAGCCGCTTCTTTTGCTTTTTTTGCTATTGCTGGACCGGCTGCTACTATTTCCAGACAGCCTCGATTACCGCAGGGACATAATTCTTCTTCTCCATCAAGTCCAATGTGTCCTATATCACCAGCACAGCCTTTTGATCCTCTGTATAATTTGTCTTCACAAATAATACCGGCTCCGATTCCGGTACCAATTTTAATAAAAATGAAATTTGAAACATCCTGAGCCAGGCCTGCATGTTTTTCTCCAACTGCCATCACATTAACATCATTATCAACAAATGCCGGACAGTTGTATTTTTTTTGTAATATTTCTTTTAATGGAACAAGATGCCAGCCGGGCATGATGGGAGGTGAGACCGGTAAACCTTTTGAAAATTCAACCGGACCAGGAACCCCCATTCCAATTCCAAAAATCTTGTTTTTATTTGCTTTATTAGCAGATAATAATTCGTCAATTAAATCATCAATATTCGCCATAATATTATCTGGACCACTATTTACTAAAATATCAATAATTTTTAGATCAATGATTTCCGCATCTAAATTACAGAGAGCCACATTTAGACTTGTAGCACCAAGATCAATACCAATAATATAGCCGTTATTTTTGGCAAATTTAAGTAACTGGCGATTTCTACCAACACTGCCTACTGATTTATTTTTAGATTTAGCTTCCGTAATCAGACCCATTTCTAATAACTTTTTGGTGTGAACACTTACCGTAGATTTAGATAAGCCAGTTTTTCTTACAATATCGGTTCTGGAAATTGGACCTATATTTCTTATTATTCTAAAGATCGCGGCTCCAGCTGCAGGACCCGACCAGCCAAATATTTTTTTATTGTCTTTTTTAACCATAATTTTCCCTTCTTACATCAATATTTATATATTAATAATTTAATAATCTTTATATTATGAATATTTATAATAAAAATAATATTTTCTATTTATTTTAATTATATTTTATATTTGTTCGAAAGTCAAACAAATTAATTATACTTTTCTAAAAAAGGAATTTTCAGTTTTTTGAACAATTAATAAAATATGAATATATTTTAAAAAGGGAGTGATTTGATAATGAATGATTCAATTATTATGGCTATTTTGATTGACAAAAGAACTGATGCTGCTCCAAAGGTTCAGGAAATTTTGACAGAACACGGCTGTATAATTAAAACTCGTCTGGGAATGCACGAAAGCAGTACCTGTGCTGATGAAGGAATGATTATTTTAGATATAACAGCAAACAACACAGAGGTTGAGGCTTTAGAATCTGAATTGAAATCTGTTGAAGGTGTAAAAGTTAAGAGTATGGTTCTTGATTTTGAATAAAACAAATAAGTTGTTCAATTTAAAAATATAATTAACTGCTCTCCTTTTAATAAATCAACTTTAAGAGAGCAGTTTATTTTTTTAGAATCTGAAATTTAGAATCTTAAATAATGAATCAGCTTACAGAATCTCTTAATACTACTCTGGGGGTAAAAAGAATATCCTCTTTAAAATTAAAGTCCTCATCATCAATAAAATCTAATATTATTTGGGCAGCCTTTTCCCCGGCTAGCTTTTTTGGATGAACAACAGAAGAGATAGAAATATTATCCAATTTAACCAGGTTAGAATCATCATAGCCAAACAAAGATATATCGTCTGGTATTTTATAACCCATATTTTCTAATATTTCTTTAACTCTGACTGCAAACTGATCATTAACACAAAATATTGCTGTCGGAGGATTAGAGCTCCCCATTATCTCAGTTACTGCTTTTTTAAGCTGATTTTCAAATTCACTAACATCTTCTAACTCTGTATGAGAACATTCTTTTACATGATCAAGATAAATCGGCAATTCCTCTTCTTTAAGAGCCTTTTTATATCCTTTAAATCTATCAATTAATGGCAAATGAACTTTACTATAAATCATAGCAATATTTTCATGTCCTAAATCAATTAATGCTCTGGTAGCTAAATATCCACCTTTAATGTCATCAAGCCGCACATAATGAAAATTATTATTATCAAATTTGCTGTCGAGAATAACTACCGGTATATCACTATTCACAAATCTTTCCAGGAGACTGATGTTGGGATAATTAATTGCACTATGAGCAGGTTCAATTATCAATCCATCCACATTTTTTTTCAATAATTCCTCCAGTATTTTTTTTTCGCGATCCTGATCACTCTGCGAACTGGCAAGAAGAATTTGATAACCTTTATTATGCAGAACTTCTTCGATACCATTAAAAATATCTGAAAAAATATAATCATGGACATTGAGACTGATAAAACCAATTAGCCCTGTTTGCTTTTTTGAACTCTTATTTAAAAAAGTTCCAACTCCAGCTTTTCTCGAAACAAGACCCTGATTAAGTAAGATGTTCATGGCTTTTCTGACAGTATGGCGGCTGATATCAAATTCGGCAGCCAGCTCATTTTCAGTTGGTAATTTATCTCCGGGTTTATAGATACCATCATTAATCTGATCAACTATTGTATTTTTCAAGTTAATATATTTTGGTAAATCATTTTGGGTTGTCATGCTAATCTCTCCTACAAAAGAGCACTCAATTCAATTGTAACTCTTATTATTTATCATTCCTTATTAAAACTACTTCATACTTATCTATATGATCTTCTACTTGAGCATCGGTAAGTAAGTCTATATATTCTGCTCCTAAGTCTATTCTAACAGATTTATCACTGTAATTTAATAGTAAATAATATAGTTTAGACGCAGTTTCCAATTTAACTATTTCTACTTCTTCTGGAATTTCCTTAAAAAGATTACTATTTAAATCACTTTTTAATCCATAAATTATTTTGCGAACACTATCTTTGCTAAAAAATGAGCCATAGTAAATTACTTTACCCTGACCGTATTTGTTTTCACTTGCAGCTGTTTGTCCATTATAATATCTATTAGTATAATTTGCAATTGATTGAGCAGACTCAGTCTCTATTATTTCAACTAATTGTTCTGGTTTTAATATATCTTCACCCAATTTTATACTCTGATTATAATCTTTTTCCGGGATCATTGAAAAGTCTTTAACTGTTATTCCGGCCAGTTTCCTTAATTTACCGGGAAACTCCTGGCGGTAATAATGATTGTTTTTATCCTTAATCCCACTGCGGGCACTAAAAACTAAGGTGCCGCCTTTTTCAGCAAACTGCTCAAATTTCTCCAGGATAGAATCATCTACAATCATCATTCTGGGACAAAATATAACTTTATAGTTATCAATCAATTCGATATCACTTATAATATCAACCCCAATATTTTCTGCTCTCAGCCCCTGATAGATCTCTTTTTCATCACTATTAATATAAGTTTCAATCTCGTCATTCATTTTATTATCAAAATCACTTAAAATAGCTACTTCAGTAACTGTTTCTGCTTCGTAGAAGATATCTCCAAACTTATCTAATTCAGCAGCCACCTGTTTTACCTCTTTCAGCCTGCGGTTATCCTGATTGTCATAATCTAAAATTCCATGCCAGAGTTCTTCTGCACCATAAGGACAGGTTCTCCAGCGGAAATGTAAAATTCCAAAAGCACCATGAGCTATTGATTGATAGGTCCAGAGGCGCAGCTGTCCTGGTTCTGGAGTTGGTAATAAATAGTCAACCTGGCCACCCGGTCCTGATGCCTGCTCCATTACAATGAATTTACTGTCATAACCGCGAACTCGAGATAAATTTCTACTCCATTTTTGTCCATCTCCAACTCTATTTCTCTCTCCAAAGTGAGGATAAGAGTCATATGATAAAAAATCCAGACCTTCTTTAATATATTTATCATAATCAATCACATTAAAAAGTCCATTATGGGTAATAAATTTATCAGGTGTTACTTCTCTTAAAACTTCAGTCTGCAGATTTGAAAATTCGATAGTCATATCTGAGTAGAAACGCCTGTAATCTAAAAGCTGACTTGGATTTTCCTTAGTCGGAGTCGGTTTTGGAACTGAAATCTGTTTCCATTCTGTAAACTCCAGACTCCAGAAAACATTTCCCCAGGCCTTATTTAAAGCTTTTAAACTTCCATATTTATTTTTTAACCACTTTCTAAAAGCTTTTGCATCAGCCTCGGCATAACTCAATTCAAGGCCGCAGTTTAATTCATTATCTATCTGCCAGCCAATAACATTCTCATAACCTTTAACTGACTCAGCCATTTTTCTGACTATTCTTTTTGACAGTTCTCTTAATTTTTCAGAAGTGTGATTAACATGCTGACGTGAGCCGTGATGCATAACCTGTCTGTCATAAGTAACTGCCAGAGTTTCTGGATACTTTTCTGTTAACCAGGCAGGAGGTGCAGCTGTAGGAGTTCCCAGTATTACTTTCAGGTCATATTTAGAAGCCAACTCAACAGCTGAAATTAAAAAGTCAAAATCAAAGATTCCTTCTTCTACCTCATATTTAGACCAGGCAAACTCTCCCATTCTAATAACATTTAAGCCTGTATCTTTAATTCTTTTTAGATCATCTTCTATCATTTCTTCTTCCCAGTGCTCGGGATAATAACAGACACCATATAAAAACTGATTAATATTTTTTTTCATTAAATTCATCTCCCTCAAATAATTGAATTACTATTTTACTGCTCCAGCTGTAATACCGGAAATAAAATACTGCTGCATAAACATAAAGACAACAAATAATGGAATGATACTGATCACTGACCCGGCCATAATTAAATTATAAGGAGTATAAATTACTCCCTGAAGATTTGTTAAAACTACCGGAATAGTCTGCAGCTCTATATCCTGCAGGATTATTAAAGGCCAGACAAAAGCATTCCAGGAATTCATAAAAAATATAATTCCTAAAGTTGCTAAAGCTGGTTTAACTATTGGAACAATTATTTTAAGAAATATATAAAAATCAGAGCTTCCATCAATCCTTGCTGCTTCAATCAAACTATCAGGAATAGAAGTCATATACTGCCTCATAAAAAAGATTCCAAAAGCATTTGCCAGACCGGGAACAATTAAAGGATAAAAAGTATTAACCCAGCCAATTCTTTTAAATACTAAAAATAATGGAATCATAATACTCTGAGGTGGAATCAGCATCGAAGCAATCAAAACTAAAAACAATTGATTTTTAAATTTAAAATCGAATTTAGCAAAACCAAAACCACCAAGAGTACAAAAGAATAAAGAACCTGTTGTTGCAGTAAGAGCTATAAAGCTGCTGTTGAAAATATTTCTGGCAAAAGGATACTCAGCAAAAAGCTGAACATAATTAGCAAAAGAAAAATTATCCGGAATAATTGTTGGTGGATAACTAAAAATTTCTCTAATATCTTTAAAAGAAGCACTTATCATCCAGATAAATGGTAAAACTGTTATAATAACAGTTAAACTTAAAATTAGATACATTATAAATTTATTTAATCGCTTCAATTTTTAACCTCCTTTTCATTAAGCAGTTTCATCTGGACCAGAGATAAAATAAGTGTAATCAAAATGATTAAATAGGTAATACTTGAAGCATAACCAAACTTAAACCAGTTAAATCCAGTATTATATAAATGAACTACCGGAGTTAAAGTAGAATTAGCCGGACCTCCACCTGTTAAAATAAAGACTTCAGTAAACATTCTAAAGGTTCCGATTGTTGAGAGGACAAGGGTAAATAAGAGGACTGGTTTCATTAAAGGAACCGTAATTCTAAAAAAACTTTGAATTTTATTTGCCCCATCAATAATTGCTGCCTCATATAACTCTTCTGGAATAGACTGCAGACCAGCCAGCAAAATAATTGTATTATAACCAAGCCATCTCCAGATCATTAAAAAATCAATACTAATTCTGGCCCCCAGAGGTGTTCCCAACCAGTTAATTGAGGAAACTCCCAGATAGGATAACAGCATATTTAAAAGGCCATAATTTTTATCCAATAATAATTGAAAAGTAAAAGCTACTGCGACTAAAGATGTGATATTTGGAAGATAAACAGCCGCTCTAAAAAATCCTCTTCCTTTAATATTACTATTTAAAAATACAGCCAGGATTAAAGCTAAAAATAACATAATAGGTACATATGTAAAAAAGAAAAAGAGGGCATTAAACATAGATTTCCAGACAAGATCATCTCTAAATAAATTGATGTAGTTGGCTAGACCTACCCATTCCATTTCTCCAACACCATTCCATTTATTAAAACTTAAATAAAAAGAGAAAAGAATTGGATAGACCATGAAAGTTAAAAACAGAATATAAAATGGAGAAGTAAATATTAAACCACTTTTGCTATTATTTTTCATCTTTTTAGCTCCTCATATAATTTAATAATTTTTATGATTAAGCCAGGACAGCTTATTCAGCTATGCTGTCCTGACTGATTTTAGCTTTTTAATTGCGGCCTGTTTCTCTTCTAGTTTTTTCAGCAGCAGCTTCAAACTCTTCTTCAACTTCTGCTCCCAATGCTATTTCTTCAAAAGCATTTGAGACATAGGTTGCTGCTTCATCAAAATCAGTAGTAAAATAGAAAGGTGTTATTTCTTCTGCTAATTCTGCAAAAGTTTGTCTCTGTTTTTGTCCACCAAAATATGGATCAGGTTTTGAAAATAAATCCGCCTCATAAGTTGAAGTTAAGGATGGAAATAAATCCTGACTCTCATACATTGTGAGCTGTGGTTCTTTTCTGGTTAATGCATATTCGATGAATTTAAAAGCATTATCTACATTTTCAGCCTGATTGGTAATATATAAGGAGGAACCACCATTATTTGCAGTCCTCACCCCTTCTTCCCAGGCAGGTAGAGGAACTACTCCCCAGACACCATCATGTTCTGGAGCAATCCAGCCTTTTAAAAATCCACCCAGCCAGGAACCGGAGACTATTGTAGCAATTTCTCCTGTTTCAATAGCTGCATACCAGCCTGTAGTCCATTCCGCTGCATCAAGTGCTAGATCGTTCTCCCACAGTTTATTGATATATTTAGCAGTTTCAATTACCTGTGGATGATCAATCAGAACATCTCCCTCCTCATCAAAGTAACCAAGTCCCTGCTGCTGCAGCATGTTTTGAAACATTCGATTATCATAATTTGATTTTCCATAGGCCAGCATATATGTTCCAGTTTCTGATTTAAATTTCTCTGCAGCCTCATAATATTTTTCCCAGGTAGAAAGCATTTCCGCAACTGCTTCTGGTTCTGATTCTAAACCAGCTTGTTTAAAAAGATCTCTTCTATAAAATAAACCTACTGGTCCTATATCCCAGGGCATTCCATAATATTTTCCGTTCATCTCTATTGGATCCCATTTAAATTCTAAAAATTTATCATAATGCTCTTCTATGCGATCACTAATATCAACAAAGCCGCCTGTATCTAAAAATCTGGGAGCCCAAAAATCCTCCATTAAAACAACATCTGCAGCTCCGGTACCTGCATTTAATGATAATAATAAATTCTGTTTCATTGTCGCATTCTCAGTTTTTTTGAGTTCAACTTTAATCCCAGTTTCCGCTTCAAAATCCGGTATTATTTCTGCTAAACCATCAGCAGCTATACTCCAGGCCTCAACAGTTACAACTTCCTGTGCCATTACAGAAAAATTAAGAGTTAAAACTAAAAGAACAGCAATCACAATAGTTAATTTTCTCATCATTATTTTCCTCCTAGATTTTTTTGAGTTTAAATCCCCAGTTTTCTAATCAGATAATTTCAGACCCCCTTTTATAACTAAGTATAAACTAAAAATTAATTGTACTATTGTACGTACAAATACTCTTATTAACTATATTCTCCATGCTCAAGATAATTCCTTTGTTTTTTTATAATTTTTTTAATATTTACTCTATTATTCTACTCAATTGCCCATGGTTGGTTGCTGGACTCAATAGTTTCATCTTCTACCAGTGCTTTTTTAATTAACAAAGAAAGATAATGATCCTGAGCTGCCTCTGCAAAACCATAAAATTCTTCTCCACCTTTTAGATAAGTACTCATCTTCTTTAGACAGCTGGCAATTGCTATTTCATCATCAGTTATTCGTCCCGGTATAAATGGATTTTTATAAGCCCAGTCTTTTCCGGCCAGTATTCCTTTTAAATAATAACCTTCTAAATTGCCATCTTCACCTGCATTCATCCTTTTTAAATCAAACTCAACTGGTGTTTTATAATCTTTTAAATATTTAACTGTTTTGTTGTTGATCTCGCCGCTTTCTCCTCTAATCAGTAAACGAAGGGCTCTAATCCAGGAAAAATACTGATCATCACTAAAATCATATAAGGCCAATTTATCACCAAAATTAAGTGTCGCTATAATTTGTTCAGATGTTTTTTGCTTTTCTGCTTCAGGATCACCCTCAAAATCAGGACCGGCAATAAGTGGCGAGCTATATTTCTGAGCTGAAATTTTGACATTTTCAAATTCTACTTTTAATATTTTTCTGATTAAACTAACTGCATGATAGTCATGGCAGACTGAAATTTGAACCTGGTTAATCTGATCTCCCAGCAGACCTGAATTGGCAATTTTAATTCTGGCAGCATGCAGAGGCTGCAGATGATATTGTTCTGCTACCTGATATCGTGCATCATATTTCTGTAGTGACTTATATAATTCTATCAATCCTTCTAAATCAGCTGCCGGTGGTGTTTCTGCTAGAATTGCCATATTTCTTTTGGCTAATTCCACACTTATTTGCGGGGCAGCTTCCCGAGGAACTGCTGCCACTACAAATTCTGGGTTTTTATCATTTAGCAGCTGATCAATACTTCGATAAGTACTTACTCCCCAATTATTTTCAATAATCTGGCCTTTCTTTTCATCTCTAACTACCATTCCACAAACCTTAAATTGAACCGGTAAAGCTCTGGCAATTCTTAAATAAAATTTACTTCTCCAGCCCCCTCCAACAATAGCAAAATTAATCTGGTTCATATTAAATTCTCCTTTTATTATATTTAATTGTACGTACAATATATAATTAGCCAAAACTTTACTTATTCCTTTTTTATTTTGAATAATTTATCTAAAAATTTAAATAAAATTAACCTGATAATCAATCAGCTAAGTAATATTCAATACACATAATTCGAAAAAATACGAATAGTAAACGGCAGCTGCACATTTACCCGTTCATCACAGTATGAATAGTTACCGCCCCTATTATCCCCCTTTTAAAACAGAAGGGGCCAGCTAAGGCCCCTTTAATTATTCAGCTTTATTTTATCTAATTCCTTCCTCAGCAAGTGGAACTATCAGATCAATATTACCTTCTCAGACTATGTCGAAAATCATAAGCTAATTATTTGGTTGAGAAATCATAAATTGTAGTTGTTTTATATACTTCACCAGGTCTCAAGATTGTAGAAGGAAAATAATCAACATTTGGAGAATCTGGAAAATGCTGAGTTTCGAGACAAACCGCATAATGCTTTTCATAAACCTTACCCTCTTTACCGGTAATTGAGCCATCTAAAAAGTTACCTGTATAAAGCTGTACCCCTGGTTCAGTTGTATAAACTTTCATCATAATTCCAGTAGCTGGTTCATATAAACTGGCTGCTACTTCATTTAAATTACCTTTTGTATTTAAAACATAATTGTGGTCATAACCAGCTCCATTTTCCAGCTGAACAAAGTCATTATCAATTCTGGCACCAATATTAGTTGGCTCACTGAAATCCATAGGAGTTCCCTCGAGCTCAGCAATTGCACCAGTTGGAATCCATTCATCATCAATTGGGGTATAGGTATCAGCATTAATCATTAACTCATGATCTAAAGCTGTATCATTAGCTCCATTGAGGTTGAAATAAGAGTGGTTGGTTAAATTTACAGGAGTTGGCTTATCAGTTACTGCCCGGTAATCAATTATTACTGAGTTGTTGTTAGTTAAAGTATAGGTCATTTCAATATCAAGTTCACCAGGAAAACCTTCTTCTCCATCCTGACTGGTATAAGTTAAGACCAGACTAACTTCTCCATTTTCTTCAACAGCTTTAATATTCCAGACACGCTGATCAAAGCCTACAAAACCTCCATGCAGGTGATTATCACCATTGTTCTGAGCAATATGATAGGTCTTTCCGTCAATAGTAAATTGACCATCAGCAATTCTATTTCCATACCTTCCGATTGCAGCTCCAAAATTATTTGGATTATTTAAGTAACCTTCTAAACTGTCCAGGCCAAGAACTACATCCACCATTTTACCATTTTTAGCAGGTACTTTAAGTGCCGTAATTCTACCACCATAATTTGTGACTTTCATTTCTGCACCATTATCATTTGTAATTGTGTAAAGATAAACCTGCTCTCCTTGATAATCTCCCCAGTGCTCCATATTAACCTCAGCAGCATGAACCGAAAAAGCGATAAACACGAGACCCAAAGTCAGAACAAAAACCAGCAAACTCCGCTTAGAAACTTCACCTAACATTTTAATCTAACCCCCTTTAGAATTTGATCAATTAAACAGAGCAAGTCTAAAGAACAAATCTCTCTATATGTAAAATAATTATAAATATTTAACTTTCGAACAATCTCCAACATTAATAATAGCACTACTATTGATAATTGTCAAACTATTTTGTCAATGAAATTTGGAGATCATTGACCTCCTTTAAAACAAAAAATTTATAAATCTCAGCTGCGACTCTTCTGCCTCAATATCGGCCTCCTAATTTTTTTGACCAGGCATATAGGTTTTTAAATAACCCGGATGAAGAGTAAGTAGGAATTATATAAAAACTCCTGGCAGTTGAAAATTGATCCCACCAGGAGTTAATATTCTATATATTTAGATTAAAATACTAATATTTATAATTTTTATTGTCTTTTATGACTTTTAATTCACCTTCTAGTGTTCCCCCGGGGATTTCTATATTTAATGTTCCCGGTTTAATAGTTTCATGTTGAATTGCTTTCCCATTCCAGGTAGCAGTATATTGATTATTTGAATTAAGTGAAACAATGATATTTACTCCATCTGTATTATCAAATATTCTAAGTGCAGCTGCTAATGATGTATGATTATTGTTAAACTCCCGACTAATAACCCAGACATCAAATCCAGCAGTTAATTTTCCTGGTGTAAAGTAGGCAGCAAACCAACTCATTACCGGGGTTGAAAGACCACCAAAATGATGCCAGCCTGCTCCCCGTTTGGATTGAAGAATAAAATGTTCAAAACATAAATATGATTTATCTACTTCATTTTTCCAGAGTTCTAAACCTGTACTGGCAATTTTAGAGGCCAGGTCAGCTCTATTTAAATCAAGTAAAGTTTTCCATAAAAACCACTGATGAGACATCCAAATTGCACCATTCCAGTAGCCATCATTTTTATAGTAGGGAGCAGATTTATCTACTGTAGAAATTCCTATCTCTGTCCACATCTTTTTTTCAGAAAACATTTTATTGATTAATCTTTTTTCCTGGTTTTTATTACATATTCCCGCCACCAGTGGAGAGAGACCATCAAGTCCCATATTAAAATTATTACCTGAGCTGTCTTTTAAAAATTCTTTAGCCTTACCATTTTCATCATGAATAACATATGAAAAATAACCAGACTCTTCATCCCAGGAATGCTTTTGTAATGCTTTACTGAACATCTTAATATCCTGCTCAAATTCTTTTTTATCTGCTTCTAAACCCAGCTCATATGCAGCCATTTTTAATATTTTAGCAGTTCTTATTGCCTGAGCTGTATTTATCACTGGAGTTACTCTGTCTTCCAGATTTTGATCATGGACATAAACCTGAGCTGGATAATCATCCCATCCCCCAGAATTATAAAAATAATCCCATGTTTTCAAAAGATTTGACTTTAAATTCCTGGTTGTTGAACTACCCAGCTTCCCTGCTAAAAATTGATGATATTGTTTCAATCTTGGATAAAAATACTGCAAAAATTCTTTTGCCTGTAATCTATTCCACAATTCCAGAAATAAATAAAATTGGACTGGAACTGGACTTCCATGATGGATAAAAGCTGAATGCTGATCACCAGGTTCAGTCAAATAAGCATTGAGGCATTCAACTGCTCGATCTTCATCAAGTTCTGTTAAACCAAGACCTATAAACCCAGAATCCCAGGTATATAATGAATCCCACCAGCGACCTGGAGGATAGTGTTTGATATATCTCTTCCTAATATAAGTTGGATAAACAATATTAGTTAATGTTGTAGCAGCCATCTTTTGCTGACTGAATTTATATTTTTCACCTTCTGCTTTAACATCAAAATTGAATGCAGTTTCCTTTTTCTTTTTGTAAATATCATTCAGATTAACATTCTTTTCCCTTGATTTAAAGTTCTTTAACCTTTTTTCTACCTGACTACGATTACCATTACAGACCATCCCATATATAATCTGATTTGAATTAGATTCTATAGTTATTGGTCTAAGAAACACATTTGTATAATGCATTTTTGGCTTTCCGTTTTCGGCATCTACTAATTTTTTGGCAACATGCTCATGAACCATTTTTTTCATAAAAGAATCTAAATTATTAGTTTCAAATTCCCTTACTTCAAAATCATCATAAAACCATTTGATCCCATAATATTCATCTATATTTTCGAATTTTAGCAAAAGAGAATTATCAGTTATTTTTTCTATTTTTTCAGGATATGGATTACGCTCTTCAGGAATAAAACTAACTTGATCCTTATCTTTAAAAGAAGTTATTAAAAAACCATCAATTTCTATTTCAGATCCACCTGCAGATCTTAATTTAATTTTGTTTTCACCTTGAGAGAGTTTACCAATTTGAATTACCTTAGTTTGTACTGTCTCAGCAGGCGGAAATTCTACCTCTTTATCAATTATGCCTTTTAACTTAAAGGTAAGTGGCTTACCTAAAACTTTTTTATATCTAATGATTAGAACCGCTGCTTCTATATCTTTCTTTAGGTTAAACTTATAGTTTACTGTATCACCTGGATTTTTGCCAAAACTACGGCCCAGACCAGTACCATCAATAAACTTTGCCTCATCAACTTCTCCCCGCAGTAAACCATCAGGCATTAAATTATCTTGTGGTCCCGGATTCGAATATTTCAGTTTAGTATAATCTAAAGCATTTATCCAAACTGAGTTATCACTAGTTTTTAAGCTGTATGATTTTTTTTGAGGAAAATTAATATATCCCATAAAGTGTAATACAAGATTCTGCATAGAATCTGTTTTATTAACACAATTACATCTAATTAATCTCGACTGTTCATCAATTTTTGAAAAAGAAATATCACAATAAACTTGATCTTTCCATTCCAGTTGATGTCGATTAGAATAATAACTTAGATTAGACGAAGCTTCCCAGGGATGGTAACTTGATTCCCATTTAACATTAGGAATCTCTACTTTTCTCCTGTAAAAACCAGGAAAAACACTGAGATCAAATCGAACACCTCTTTTTTGATCAGATATATGTGAGATTCCAAAATATTTTTTTGTATATGGTCCCCATTCTGGTAGTTGCAAATTATAACTGCCTTTTAATTTATCAATATCCATAATTACCACATCCTGAAAAAATTTATTTTTTACTTTTCTGTAATTATTATAATCTGTAATTATTATAAAATGTTAAATTAATACCTACTTCATTTTTTATCTAAAACAATTGTTTTATCCAGATTAAATTAGCTGTAGAAAATTATAAATGTTTTAAAAATAAAGTAGTGGAAGAATCATTTTCTAAGTAAATCTCCTCATTATTAATAAAAATATCTCGTTCTTCCGTTACTGGAAAATATAATTTTATTTTATTATAAGCTAACATATAATTTCCGCTGGAAGTTATTTTGAGTGATATTTTTTTCGAATCTGTTTTCATCTCAACTTTTATTTTTTTATATTCACCATCTAAATAATCATAACTCTCACCATCATCTTCAAATAAGCTATACTCTTCTTTCCCAGAATTAAGAAATGGATAAATTAAAAAAGCCCTTTCTTCTTTCTGATTTTTAGAAAACGATATAGGCTGATCCTGAATAGGTATTATAGAACCTTCTCTAATAAAGAGTGGAATTGTAGCAAGAGAAACAGCAGCAGATATTTCTTTTCCTCCCTTATAAATATTGGAGGTATTATAGTCATACCAGGCAGTATCTCCGGGTAGGTATATTTCTCTCTTCTCTGCACCTTTTTCAACTACATTCGCCACCAGCATATATTCTCCTAACATAAACTCTAAATCCTGCTTATATGTCTCCTGATCATCGAACTGATAAAATGTGGGCTTAATGATTGGAGTATGATTTATATGAGATTCATATAAAAGATTATATAAGTACGGTTTTATTTTTTCTCTAAATTTAATCGCTTTTCTAATTAAATCAATACTTTCCTGGTACATCCAGGGTGTATTTACACTCTGATCATCATTCCAGGAATGAATAGTAAATCGAGGGTAAAAAATTCCATTCTGGACCCATCTAACAAGTAATTCTGGCTCTGGTGCCGGACCAGCAAAGCCTCCAACATCATGACCAAAGTTATAAACTCCAGACATTGTCAGTCCCAAACCCATTTTTATATTGTATTTTAAAGTTTTCCAGCTGGTATAGTTGTCTCCAGACCAGGTCTGAACATATCTTTCCATCCCGGGACAGCCAGAACGAGAAATCAAATAAGGCCTTTTATTAGGAGCAAACTCTTTTTGAGCTTCAAATGATGACTTCATCATTAAAAGTGACTGCAGGGGTCTAATTAAATTCATATTTATTTTATTACCAAAACCATCTGCATAAGCATTATCTGACCAGATTTCATATTCATTATTATCATTCCAGGTGGAATCAATTCCAAATTCAAGCAGCTGTTTCTTTACATTATCTTTCCACCAGTCTACAGCATCTTGATTAGTAAAATCGAGATAAGAACCTAAATTATCCCAGAACTGTGATATCTCTGGCTCTCCATTCTCATTTTTAATAAAGAGCTCCTTTTCTTTTACTTCCTCATATTTAGGATGATCTATCAGCAAACATGGTTTAATATTTGCACAGAGTTTAATTCCATTTTTATTAAAAGTTTCAGCCATTTTTTCTGGATCAGGTATTTTAGAATAATTCCAGTTAAAAACATATCGCTTATGGTCAATAGAAGTATAGCCAGATGATAATTGAAAAGAATCACAGGGAATATCATATCTTTCACAGTCTGCAATAAAATTCATCAGTTCTTCCTGAGCATTAGGAGAGTCAGTATAAGTCATTGTTGAGCCTGAATAACCCAGACTCCATTTTGGTTCAAAAATATTTTCACCACTTAACCAGGAAAACTTCCTGGTCACTTCTTTCATCTCAGGTCCAAGAATCATATAATAATCTAAATCTCCTTTTTGGGCAAAATAATATCTGTATTGACCGTGATAGTTATCTTTTTCCTGCCCAAAGTCAAATACTGCCTCACTGAGATTGTCATAAAAAAGACCATAGGAAATTTCAGTTTCAGTATTTCTGGTAATATAAAATGGTATATATTTATAAAGCGGATCCGATTTCTCCGCATCATAACCCATAGCATCAATAGTAGTCATCCTGTAGCGAGTATCATTTTTTTCTATCTCCCCTGCTTTTTCACCCAGACCATAATATTTGTCATCTTCATATTTTTCTAAATAATGATAAATCCCTTTACCAAAATGCTGATTAAAATTATAACTCTGCGTTTTTCTATCAGCTGCAATTTTAATCCATTCCTTTTCCTGTCTGGCATACCAGCTAACTTTAAATCCATCTAAATTTATTTTTGCTTTCAACCTGTCAGTTTCGATAACAAAAAAACTTTCTTTTTGATAGTAGTTATATTCCGGGAGAGAAAAAAGAGAAATATCAAACTTATCTCTACCCTGATAAGGGATATCTGATAAATTAGGTGCTACCATCCAGGTTTTATCCATTTTTAATTTATCTCTGATAAACATTATTCTTATTATATCTTTTTCGAGTACAAAAACTTTAACTTTTAAGCTGCTATTTTCTTTAAACTGATCTACAAATGTTATTATATTATCTTCAACTTTATCCAGTTCAAATGGATATTCGTTCAAAATCATAACTAACCTCCAGACATCATTATTTACATTTTCATTCCTGACATGGCAATACCTTTAACAAAATATCTCTGGAAAAATAAGAATACTAATAATACAGGTATCATAGCAACAATATTCATCGCCAGTAAACTATTCCAGTCAACAGAAAACTGCCCGACAAAATTTGCAATTGCTACCTGAATAGTATATTTGCTCTCATTACTTAAAACCACAAAAGGCCAGAGAAAGTCATTCCATCTCCACATAAATGAGAAGATTGTTAAAGCAGTTAAAACGGGTTTAGATAAGGGCAGAATAATCATCGAAAATATTCTCCATTCTGAAGCTCCATCAATTCTGGCTGACTCTAAAACCTCATCCGGAATTGTTGTCATATACTGTCTGACCAGAAAAACTCCTGTAGGTGTCGCAGCTGGAGGTATTATAATTCCCCATAAAGAATTGTATAAGCCTAAATTTCTGAGCACTATAAAAATAGGGACCATTATAACCTGCAGAGGAATCATTAAAGTTGAAATAAAAAGAAAGAAAATTAATTTATTGCCCTTAAAATCAAATTTAGCCAGCGCATAACCCGCCATTGAATTAATCAGTAAAGTTAAAGCAGTTGCTGTTACAGCAACAAAAATACTATTTTTAAAATAAGTAATAAAATTCCCTTTACTGAAAGCAGTAATATAATTTGAAAAGGTTACTTTATTAGGTATAATTGTTGGCGGCCAGGAAAAAATTTCATTGCTGGTTTTTAAAGAAGATATAAAAATCCAGATTATGGGTAGAACAAATATTAGACTAAATAATAATAAGATACCATACCCCAGAATATTTTTAACTTTATTATTCATATGCATTACCTCCTCTGTTAGATATTTTAAATTGAACGATTGTTAATAAACCAAGAATTATGAATAACATTACAGACATAGCAGAAGCATATCCCATATCTCCTACCTGAAAAGCCTGCTGATAGATTTCCTGAACCAGATAAGTTGTACTGTCTCCAGGTCCTCCTGTAGTCATAACTTTAATTAAACCAAACATTTTGAAAGCCTGAATAGTCGATAATACCACAACTACCAGACTGGTTGGTTTTAAAAGAGGAAAAGTAATGTGCCTAAACTGCTGCCATTTACTGGCCCCATCAATTTCAGCCGCTTCATAATATACTCCAGGAATTCCCTGCAGCCCTGCAATAAACATAACCATAAAATATCCAACTCGGGCCCAAACAGATGCAAAAATAACCATAATAGTTGCTGTTGTGGCATTGGTAAGCCAATTGACAGGTGTCAACCCGGCTAAATCAAGTAAATAATTTAAAATTCCAAAGTTGTTTCCAAGAATCCAGCGCCAGGAAACACCAATAACTATAAATGATAACATTGTAGGTAAATAAAATATAGCTCTAAAAAACCCTTTCGCCTTAATATCTCTATCTAGTATAATTGCTAAAACCATACTCAAAGCAAAAGTAATTGGTACCACAGAAAAAACATAAATTAAGGTTCTGCTTAAAATAGCCCAAAATTCTGCACTCTGAAAAAGTTTAACGAAGTTTCCAAGACCAATAAACTCGGGAGAAGTAAGCACATCCCACTCTGTAAAGGAAACATAAAAGCCAAATATGGCAGGAAATACTATAAATATACTAAATATTATTAGATTTGGTAGAACAAATAAATATGGTGCTATTTTCTTTTTCCACCTGTACATAAAATACCTCCTTATTAATTATCCTGACCTGTTTTTAAAAACAGGCCAGGAAATGAAAAGTAACTTAATTTTCCAGATCTTCAATTTCTGATTCTGCTAACTCTTCCATATTTTCTACAGCTTCTTTAGCTGTTATTTCATGCTGAATTGATTTTACAATATTTTGTCTGATATCATCATAAATCCTTGACATTGCTTCATTATATGCCCAGTCCGAACCTGCTTCTGGAGGAGATACAGCTAATTCATTACTGAAAATCTCAAACATATCTGAGCCGAAGGAATAATTAAGTTTACTGTTATCTGTTCTGGCACTTAAGAATAAAGATTCTTCACAGAACTTAGCATTAACCTTCTGAGAACTGAAGTATTTTAAGAAATCTACAGCCGCCTCTTTATCATCAGAATCTTTAAATCCTGCAACAAATTTACCCCCAACTACAGAAGATCTAATCTTATCCTTAGGCATATAAGCTACACCCCAGTCAAAGTTTTCAATATTCTCACGATAATTTGTCAGCATCCAGTTTCCTGCAAAGTGCATTGCTGTTAGACCTGAACGGAAGAGTGTATTTGGGTTCTCTCCTCCCAACCAGATGGATTCAGGAATTATGTTTCTATCATGTAATTCAACAAAAAACTCTACTGCTCTTTCACCTTCAGGTGAATTGATTGTAACTTCACTCCAGTCTTTGGAAAAGAAAGATCCTCCTGCCTGATAAAGAAGTGTAGACCAGCGGTGTGGACTGTAATCATAAGCCAGACCATAGCGGGCATTTGATTCTGCAACAACCTTTTCTAGAGCATTAGCCCATTCTTCCCAGGTCCATAAATCATCTAATTCCTCTTCAGTATCTGGAACATCAATTCCAGCCGCTTCAAAATAGTCTTTGTTATAAATAATACCATTTGCGGTTACATCAATTGGGACAGCTAACATTTTCCCATCTACCATTACATAAGGATGAGTAGATTCTACAAAGTTATCCAAATAATCCTGCCCAATACTTTTATTAAGGTTTAAGAGGGCTGATGATAATTCTCCTGGATTTGATACTCTAGCAAGATCCGGAGGATTTCCACCAGCTACCATAGTTTTAATCTTTGTATTTAAATCATTATATGGTACCTCGATAATGTTAAACTCTACATCTGGATTTTCTTTCTTATAATCTTCAATAATGTCTCTTAACACTTCACCTTCTACACCATCACTAAACCAGACAAAGTCTAAAACAGTTTTTTGAGCGAAAGCAGGAACAGCCATTAGACCAACTAAAAGCAGAGCAGTAATTGTAATAAATAAATTTTTTCGCATTAAATATAACCCCCTAATTTTTTTATAAATAATAACAGAAACTTAGACAACCATCCCTCTGACTATCCCCCCTTTCTTTAGATTAATTTTTATAATAAATGGTTTTAACCATTTAATTAACAAAAATAAAGTTCATAATTAAATTTGGTTATCTATTATTATCTTTCCAGTTGGATTAGTATGCTCTACTTGAATTGGATTCCCATTTAAAATCAAATTTTCTTCCCAACTGAAATTAAATTCACCATGTGTCGGATCATTAAATCTAATTTCATTAGCTTCTATATTTAAAGAAGAATTACTTATCATATCAATAAAATTCTCAAAAGATTTAAATTCATTTTTATTAGCTGCTCTTATAAGCCAGCTATTTTTTCTGCCCGCTGATTTTAATTCCCTAGCCTGAGTAATTCCATCCTCAACCAATTTTAGTTTATTAGCAGAGGTGATAGCAAAAAAAGCTTCATTTTTTCTAGCGAAATAATAATTATCATTTTTAAAATATTCAGCAAAAGCATAAGTGGGGAAATAGGCATGAGTAAATTCAACAGGATGATTATCACCAATATTATAAAGTAAAAACTGAACATTTTTATACTGTGCTGCCTTTGGCAGAGAACCATTTCCAGCCCAGTATGATGGTCTACCAAAACCGATTTTAACATTTTCACCGGGGTGGTTAACCCAACATAGTGCTTCAGCATCAATAGTTAATTGACTTATATGTTCCTGATAACCATTTTTAGCTGGTTTAAAATCTACTGCCGAAGTTAGTAAATAATCTTTATTTTTATACAGATATAAATCCACAAAATTATTTTTCCCCTGTGTGTTTTTAAAGATTAGATTATTAGACTCATTCCAGTCAGCATATTTTTTTAACTCAGGATCAGGTTTATAATCAGAAAGACAGTAAAGTACCTGGGCATTTGTGGCTTCATTTAAATAACCTACACCCCAGGAAACTCGGCTTAAAGTGTTTGTATAATTCACATATCTACCCTTAAGTTCTTTTTCGTAGCTTCTGCCGTGAGAGCAGGCCATTAAACCGTGATGACTGTTATAGGCAATTAATTTAAATGTCATATCTAAAGCTTTTTTTGCCAGCTTTTTCAACTTTTTATCAGCAGCTAATTCATAGAGAGCAAAAAATCCTATCAAATTTATTGGTATGTAAGCAGTTGAATTCCATTCGGAAAAACCTTCAGCAAAAAATCTTTCAAACCAATTTTTAAGTCTTTTTTCTGCCCTTTGATAGTGTTCTTTTCCTTTGACTCCAGCATTAACAAATTCTTTTTCAGCAAAGATCTGACCGGCCAGCAGTTCAGATACATGAAACAGCAGAGCGTGGTTTTCACTAAAATACCACATGACATCACTGCCCTGTTCATCAATCCAGTATCTAAAACCTCTTATAACCTTTTCAGCATAATCCCAAAAATTCTTATCAAAGACCTCATCTTTATATCTAATCCATAACCACAGTATCGGTATCAAATAAAAATCACTGCAGTCTTTTCTCTTCTCTATTCCGTCTAGTTCTTTTTTAAATAACTTTTTGGCCTCTTTCAATTTTGTCTTCTCAGATACCACGGCCAGAGCTTTTTGTGCAATTGATTCTCCATATTCAATAATAAACTTAAGATTATTCTTTTTCCTTGCTTCTAAACTATCAGCTGGTGGAAAAAGAAGCTTTTTTTGATGTATTTGTAAAGTTAAATGCCTGCTTATTCTTAGATTATTATCTACAGGAACTGTTATCTTAATGTGGTTAAAACCCATTGGAAATTCTAAAACATTACCTATTTCAACTTCTTTTTTGTTTTTGAGGAGTACTACTTTTTTATTGTAAGCATCAATAAACTCAATAAAATCTCCGCCAGCTTTAATTTTTAATTTTAAATCTTCGGAAAAAGAATCTGCAAAATGTAATTTAATTTCTCCCTCTCTATAAGTATCCACTTTAAAATGAGCAGTCCCCAGAAGACTCTCAATATCTTTTATTTTAGTTGAATCCTTTTTTATTTCAATATATTGATTCAGCTCACGCTCATTTTTTAACTGCAGTGAAAAATAATATAAAGTATCTCTTTCTGCTAAATCATTAAAGAAAACTTTTAATAAATGAGAACCTTTTTCTAGTTTAATTGAAAACTCTTTTGTTTTTTCAATATTTCTGGTATAAGGTCTAAAATCAATAATTTCTTCTCCATCAATCCAGATTTTAATTCCCCCACAGGTTCTTAATTCAAACCTGTATTCTCCAGTTTCAGAAACTTTAATTCTGGATTCCGCCCAACTCTCTAAATATGTTGGAACAAACCAGAATCCAGATCTTTCAACCTTAGGATTTTCAAAAGGAAAATAAATATCTTCCTGCAAAAAATCTTCTTTTAGCTCAATTTCTTTATTTCTATATTCATTTAGAAATTCTTTTCTACAGGGATATTGATGAATAGAAAAACCTTCATCTAACCATGAGTTATCAATTTTAGCTTCCATAATGTCAGGTTCTGAGTAATAAATTTCCTCTTTTAAGTTTGATATTTCCCAATGATTTAGATAATCATCTTTTTTAATAGTATACTCTAAATTGCTCATATATGATTCCTTTCCAATCAATTTATTATTTATCTATCAACATTATATAATACCAGGACATTTGTCCTAAATGTAAATTTAATAATTATAAACCATTCTTCAATTTGCTGCCAAATATTATTTTTAAATCTTTTTTAATTATTCGAAAGTTCATTCTACAATTAATTATACATCAATTATTTTGATGCCGCTTTGAGATTTCTGCTTTAAATATTGCAAATCTTTAGGTATAATAGATTTAGCTTGGAAGAAAGCAGGTGAGGTTTTTATGAATGACAAAAATTGCTATTTAAACAATAATCTTTTAGAGGTCACCTATAAAAAATCGGAGAAAATCTCCGCATCAGACAAATTTAATATGCATCTCCACGATTTTTATGAACTCTTTTATTTTTTAGAAGGTGATGTTAGTTATTATATTGAAGGTCATGCTTATGAATTAAAAGAAAACACCTTGTTAATCATGAATAATCGGGAACTGCACAAACCAATTTTTAACCGAGATATACCATACAAAAGAATTGTTATTCACTTTTTCCCCTGGGTATTATCAAAATATGACTCTTATGATTTTAATTTACTGGAGTGTTTTGAAAACAGAAAAGAAGCGCATCATAATAAAATCTATGATAAAGACAAAAAAATATTCAATTATTTTAAAAAAATAACCGAATATGCTCAAGAAAAAAGTGGAGAATCTGAAGTCATGATCGAAACCCTTTTTGTTCAGCTTCTAATATTAATTAATAAACTCTTTACCAAAAAAGAAAAAAACGAAAGCAGTTCAATAAAATATAATGAAAGAATCTTAGATATTATCACTTATATTAATAATAATATTAACAAATCACTTTCTTTAGATTTACTTTCCGACAAATTTTATTTGAACAAATCTTACTTATCTCATATTTTCAAAAAACATACTGGAGTTTCTATTATTCATTATATCCACTATAAGAAAATTATGACTGCCAAAAGACTGCTGCTTGATGATAACAGCTGTAGTGAAGTTTCTTCTAGATTAAATTTTGGAGATTATTCTACCTTTTACAGATCATTTAAAAGAGAAGTCGGAATTTCTCCCCAGGAATATCAAAAACAGCGCTCTTCCATAGAACGATATCAATTTTTCAATGATTAAAATATGATTCTCAGACAGGAGGAATTAGAAGTGCCTACCAAATCAAAGCTAAAAAATAAATATAAAGAGCTCGAAAAATTTTTTGACTCCTATACAGGAGAATTTAACTTAGAAAATAAAAAAGATCAAAAAAATATCCAGCTAAAAATTGATCACAGCAAAAGAGTTGTGACAAATATGAAAGAAATAATTGCCGAAATGTCGTTAAGTGCAGAAGAAAAAAATTTGTCGAAAATCATTGCTCTCTTCCATGATATCGGCCGCTTTAAGCAGTATCAGGAGTATAAAACTTTTTCTGATTATAAATCTGTAGATCACAGTCAGCTGGGGATCAAAGTAATAAAGGAAAATAAATTGATTGCTGATTTAAGTGCAAGTCAGCAGAATATTATTTATAAAGCAATTAAACAGCACAACAAAGCAGATCTTATTCCAGAAAATTTTGAAAACGACTCAGAATTATTTTTTGCGAAATTGATTCGAGATGCTGACAAACTGGATATTTTCAATATTTTTGTAGAAAGATATAAAAAGGGAAGTCAAAAAGATTATGTCATTAAACTTTCAACTGATCCTGAAATCAGCAGTGAAATTTATCATCGGGTTTTAAAGGGAGAATCAATTAATTATGATAAGCTGGAGACAATTAACGATTTAAAAGTCATGCAGCTGGGCTGGATCTATGATATTAATTTTAAGGAAACACTTGCAATCATTAAAAATCGAGAATATGTGGAAATAATCTATAATTCGATGGATCAGAGTCAGATAGCAGAGGCTATTTATCAAAAAATTAAGCGATATATAAAATGAAACTCCCGGCAGTTTAGCCAGCTCTGCCAGGAGTAATTTTATAATATCTATTTTTATTATATTCCCCAGAACACAGAAATAAAAAATGGGATAATGATAGATAATAAAATCAATAATGGGGTACCAACAACTATAAAGTCCTTAAATTTATAGCCCCCCGGACCATAAATCATGAGATTAGTCTGATATCCTATCGGACTTAAAAAGGCTGAACTAGAAGCAAAAGTTACCGCCAGAACAAAAGCAAATGGATTGGCTCCCAGTTGATTGGCTGCTCCTACAGCAACAGGGATCATCAGGACAACACTGGCATTATTGCTAATAAGACTTGTCAAAAGTGCAGTAAATAAATAAAAAATACCTAGAATAATTAAAGGTGGAAAACTGTCTGTTAACCTGAGCAATTGATAAGCTATAAATCTGGCTGTTCCTGTCTTTTCAATTGCTACCCCGAGTGGAATTAAACCTGCCAGTAAAAAGAAAACTTCCCAGTTAATAGCTTCATAAATTTCTCTGGGATCTACTAACTTTGCGACAACCATAGCTACTACTCCTCCCAGAGTAGCTATAGAAATTGAGACAAGATTTAGGGCAGCCAAAGTGATCACCGAAGCTATAATCCCTAACCCAGTTACTATATCTTTAAAGTTAAAGTCTACTTCTTCTGTAATATCTCTTTCAAGCATAAAATTCTTATTATCTTCTAATCTATTTAAGGTTGAACGACTTACTAAAAGGAGTAAAACATCACCTGCTCTGAGGGTGAAATCCTTCAGGCTATTATGTCTAATTTTCTCACCATGTCTGATAGCCAGTAAACTGGCATTATAGCGCTCTAGAAAATGAACTTCATTAATTGTTTTTCCTTCAACAAACGAATTATCTGATACAACTAATTCCACAACTTTTTGTCCCTGAACCGAATCTTCTAATTTATTCTGACTAACCTGAAGATCAGGTAATAATTTTATGCCTTTATTTTTTGCAAACTCTGATAATATACTTCGTTCAGCTTTAATTACAAAATGGTCTCCGGCTCTAATCGTTTTAACATTTAAGGGTTCCATAAACTGCTCATCTTTTCTAGTTATTTGGATAATATCTAAATCTGTCTCTATTTCTTTAAAAACCTCTCCAATGCTCTGACCTAATATTGGAGAATCTTCCGTAATCTCAACTTCAGTCAAAAATTCATCCATCTCATATCCATCCATTAAATCTTTAGCTTCATATGTTATTCGTTCCGGAATTAAATAATATCCAACTGTAATTAAATAAAAAAGCCCCACTAAAAAAGCTATAATCCCCAATTTAGTAAATTCAAACATCCCAAAAGGATGATCGATTAATCTTGCCGAAACTTCACTGGCTAAAATATTAGTTGAGGTCCCCAGCAGGGTTATTGTTCCTCCTAACATTGCAGAATAAGATAAAGGTATTAATAATTTGGAAGGAGATATTTTTGTTCTCCGGGCAAGATTGGTCACCATTGGAACAAAAGCTGCTACTACAGGAGTATTATTAATTATACTTGCCATAACACCTGTCAGGCCAGCAATAGCTCCCACCTGCTTTTTTTTATTTCTCCCGGCAAAGCTTTCTATTTTACTACCCAAAATTTCAACTGCACCACTGTTTTGCATACCTCTACTGATTACAAACATGGCCATTACAGTTATAGTTGCATTATTACTAAAACCAGATAATGCCTGCTCAGTAGAAACTTCAGTCCACCTTTTTAAAGTAACAAGTATAACTGGAATTAAGATAGCAATAATCCCTATCGGAAGTGGTTCCAAGATAAATAAAATTAAAACTAAAATTATTAAGGCAATTACTACAGCAACATTACTGGTAAAAGAAGGTGAATTTAAACTAAATTGAGTATTAAAATCTGCTGCCTCAACCTGCCCTATATTTAAAAATAATAATGAAAAAACTAAAATTAATATAAATAGCTTTTTAACTTTAAATCCAAACAACTAAAAACCCTCCTTTTCAATTATATCTAAAACTGAGTCCTTAAAAAATATATCATCTACATTATAAACAAAAACCTCTCCCGTTTTCGCTCACAGGAGAGGCTGTTAAAGCGGCTATTTTGCCAGTTTCTTTTCTAACTTATATATTTCTTTTTCATTTTCAATCTGTTTACGAGCGTAAAAGGACATATCAGATTCAATATTATCAAGCTGATTTTCAGTTGTAGTCCTATATTCGCTCAAACCTCCAACCTGGTCAAATGTTGCATCAACCCTTTTTTCTATTCGAGCCAGAGTTTCATTTGTCTCATCTCTAAAACTATTGAATTCTCCTCTAAAGTTTGAAAGATTAACTTCTAGGCCGTCAACTCTAGAATCTAAAGCTGCAACTCTAGAACTCAACTTATCAACCTTAGAATCTAAATTAGTAACCCTAGAATCTAATTTAGTAAATTTGGAGTCTAATTTAGTAACTTTGGAGTCTAATTTATCAACTCGATCAGCTATCTTATCAACCTTAGTATCGACTTTATCAAACTTAGTATCGAGATCTTCAATTTTTGAAAGGATTAAGTTTAATGTTTTATCTTCAGCCACCTCATTTTCACTCTCCTTTCTCCGTTTTCTCCATAAACTTTTAAAATTTATTTAAAATTAATTATTTACTAGTATAATTATATTACTTTGAAAATAAATTGACAAGGAAATTAAAGAAAAAAGCTAATAATAAATTTTAAGTTCTCTTTATAATTTCATTAAATAAAATTCAATATAAAAATAAGTGTACGATAAAAACCAATACCTGCTAAAATACCTAGAGTATCAGTAAATATCCTTCAACTCAGCCGCTCTACCAGGGACAAAACTCTAATGTTAAAATCTAAATCAACCCCAGTACCAGTTCAACCGATTCCTCCAAACTTAACTTCTCAGTATCAACAACCAATTCGGGATTTTTCGGTTCCTCATAGGGAGCTGAAATCCCGGTAAAGTTTTCAATTTCACCTTTTTTGGCTTTTGCATAAAGTCCTTTGGGATCACGCTCAGCACAGGTTTCTACACTGGCTTTAACATAAATTTCTTTAAAATTTTCTGATCCTGCAGCCTGCCTGGCTGCTTCTCTGCCGGCACGGTAGGGAGAAATAAAAGAAGCTAAAGTGATCAGCCCGGCATCTGCAAAAAGAGCAGCCACCTCACCTATCCGGCGGATGTTTTCTTCTCTGTCCTCGGCAGTAAACCCAAGATCCTTATTTAAACCAAAGCGCAGGTTGTCACCATCAAGGCGGTAGCAGGCTTTCCCTCTCCTGTAAAGCTCCTTTTCCACCTCAACAGCAGTGGTTGATTTGCCGGATCCCGAAAGTCCGGTAAACCAGAGTACCATTCCCTTCTGCCCGAGCAGTTCCTCCCGGGCAGCTTTATTTATTTCACCTGAATGCCACTTAATATTATCTACCATGGTCTAAAAATAATCCCCCTGTCCTGGAGTAAGCCCTTAATCTGGGCTGAAACCTGATCTTCAGAAGTAAATTCCGGTATCTGAAGATCAAATTCTAGATCAGTTGTTACCCTATCTCCCAGCCAGACTGTTTCAATCTGCTGTGGATTAACAGTAGTTTTGATCAGTTCTAAATCAGACTGACTCAACTCAACCGCTGTTACAACTAAAATTGCTCCTGCATCCAGCATCAGATGTGAAACCTCTGCCAGTCGGCGCAGGTGCTCTTCTTTGTTTTTTTCATTATCTCCATTTTTAATATCAGCATCAACACCATAAAGCAGGTTACCGATACCAAGAAAGTAAACCAACTTCCCATCATTAAATAATCTTTTTTCCAGTGCTTTGGCAGTCGGCTTTTTACCAACATCCTCTTCTCCTGTAATTAAAACAAGAGTTGATTTCTGATTATATTTTTCGGCTCTTTCTTCCCGACTGATCAATGACTGTTCCCATTTATAATTACGGCGCATAACTTTTTCGCGGACCCAGCTCTGTTCATCTTCTAAGGCTGCGGAAATTATTCCACCACCGGCAATCTCAAATTCATCGACAATGACAAAACGGCTGGTTTCTTCTATTTCTCCAGCCAGGTCAAAAGCCATCGCCCTGTCAAGTTTAAAGACTACCTCAGCCACATCATGGCGCTCAATCTTTTCCTTGTTTTCATCCTGGTCTAAATTGGAAGCATCAATTACTCTATTAATTTTTTCCAGACGAGCTTTAATTTTAGCTGTTCCTACTTTTAAGTAATATACCTTATCTTTGACTAAATCCTGACGAGCCAGCCAGAATAAATTGGCCTTAATTCGTGCCGAAACCTGAGGTTCCGCCTCATCAGCCCGGGAAGCAAGCTCACCTCTGGTGATATAAATCTGTTCATCAAGAGTAAATCCGGTTGCCTTACCAACCTTAACTTTGTGCTGCTTATCTTCTGCAAAACCTTCTATACTCTTAACCGTACTTTTTTTACCGGAAGGATAAAAAACTACTTCATCTCCGATATTTAATTCTCCAGCTCCTACTGTACCGGCAACTATGCGGCGGTCATCTCCACCTTTGGTAAATTTATATACATCCTGAACCGGCATTCTAAAGGGTTTATTATGTGGTAAAGCTTCATTTTCAAAACTGTCTAACTGTTCTAAAACAGTCTGACCCTGATACCAGTCCATATTTTCTGATTTATCTGCTACATTATCACCGAGCATCCCACTGACCGGAATAAAAGTCTCTGCTTCCAGACCGATTTCAGCTAAAAATTCAGTGTATTCTTCTACAATCTTCTGATATGTATCCTGATCATAATCAACTAAGTCCATCTTGTTGACCACAACTGCAAACTGCTTGATACCAAGCATGGAAAGCATATAGCCGTGGCGGCGGGAGTTTTCTTTAACTCCTTCTGAGGCATCGATTACTAAAAGAGCTGCTTCGGCTCTGGCCGCACCAGTAACCATATTCTTTAAAAATTCAATATGTCCCGGGGCATCAAGGATAATATACTGTCTCATATCTGTTTGGAAAAAGACGCGGGCTGAATCAATTGTAATCCCCTGTGCCTGCTCATCTTTTAAAGCATCAAGCAGAAAAGCATATTCAAAAGGCTTTGAATTTTTGCGGCAGGTTTCTTTAACCTGTTCTAATTTACCCTCAGGTAGAGAATCTGTATCTGCCAGCATCCTCCCAATAATCGTACTTTTCCCGTGATCAACATGTCCTGCAATTACTAAATTTAAATCCTGTTCTCCTTTTATATTATTCATCATTACCCCCTACATATACCCGTCTTTGCGCAGTTCTTCCAGTCCTCCACCATCTTCTTTATCCTGGGCTCTACCATCACGCTCAGCGATATTGGCAAACTTACCAGTTTTCAGCTCTTCTACTACCTCATCAACTGTAGAAGCCGTAGATTCCACCGGCTCAGTACAGGGAGCACAGCCTAAGGAACGATAGCGTTTACCCTGACCCTGATCAAAATAGAGTGAAACCATCGGAATTTTTTCCCGCTGAATATATTCCCAGACATCAAGCTCAGTCCAGTCTAAAAGAGGGTGAATCCGGACATGGGTTCCTGGTGCAAAATCAGTTTTATACTGATCCCAGAACTCAGGCGGCTGGTCGCCAATATCCCAGTCATTATTGCGGTCCCGGGGAGAGAAATATCTCTCTTTAGAGCGGGAACCTTCCTCATCTGCTCTGGCACCAACAATTACCCCTGTATAGGGTTCGCGATTGCTGTCCAGTTCGTACTCATCTTTATTATGATTATATCTGTAGCGGCGCCAGTTACCGTTTAAAGTATTTTTCAGAGCAGCTGTTTTCAGGCGTCCACAGCATTCTAAATGAGTTGCCCTGCCATTGGGAAAAGTGTCACCTGCTGCCAGTGTTTTTTCATCCTGACCATAAATCATATCCAGATTCCATTTTTTAGCCAGTTTATCCCGGTGTTCAATCATCTCGGGAATCATGTAGCTGGTGTCAATATGTACTAATGGAATGGGAACATGACCAAAAAATGCCTTTCTGGCCAGCCAGAGCATCACTGTTGAGTCTTTACCCACTGACCACAGCATACAGATATTTTTAAATTCACTGTATGCTTCTCGCAAAATATGAATACTTCTGCTTTCTAATTTGTCTAAATGGTCCAAATTTAACCCTCCTTAAAATGTATAACTACCGTTTGCGAAACCAATTTTTACTAAATTAATTAAATACTTCGTTTTAGATTTAAAAAAATATCAAATCATCTCTAATTTTAAAGCTATCAAACTAATTTAAATTAAGTAAATTTTATCAAAGTAAGGCAGTAAAAACAAGCCCATCCAAAAAGAGCAGTTCCTTTAAACTGCCTAGAACTGCTCCTGATATTTAAGTTTGATTTAAGCTTGAAGTTTTGTCAGCAGTATTCACCCAGCATTAAATACTGTTGATATTTTCCTCATTTTTTTCTGTTTTTGAGTTTTTAAGTTGATCAATTTTCATGGCAAGTTTGCCCTGTTCAAGGCTCAGGCGAACAGTTTGACTGTGAATCTTATCAATTGTATAATCCAGCTCATCTAATTGATCACTATGTTTATTTAATGTTTTGTTGATATTATAGAGTTTAATATCATAATTTTCAAGAATATTATCCAGCTTATCAAAACGCTGATCATGCTCATCCAGTTTGTTTTCAACCATATCAAAACGTTTATCAACTTGATCAAAGCGCTGATCATGTTCCTCTAATTTGTTTTCAATTTTATCAAAACGCTTATCTATTTGCTCAAATTTGCTGTCCAACTGGTCAAAACGGCTGACAAGTGTCTCTAAAATTTTAGCTTCTGACATCTCATTCACCTGCCCCTCTTCGTATTCTCCAGATACATATATTATATCGAAATTGCTAGTAATTAGCAAACAATATTTGCTAAATTTTGAGTGGCTGGCTAGCTACAAAAAATTTAAATTTCCACTTCAACTTCTAGTTCCTCCAGCTGCTCATCCTGAATAAAATAGGCTCTAAAATCTTCCGGCTCCTGCTGCAGAGAAATAATTAAATAAATAGCCTCTTTGTAATTGGCCATCTCTATGTCCTCCTGTGAGGGACGCGCTGGTGAATGTGGATGAGAATGAAATACTGAAATAAAATCGAGATCATTTTCTCTCATATCTTTAAAAACCTCAAACTGTTCTTCCGGCTCCATCAGGTAATGTTCGGGGCTGTTTTTAGTGTTCTCCATTAAATAAACTTTTGTTGAAAAATATTTTCCCGCATCTTCATCAATAATACCCGCTATAATTCCACAGGCCTCTACTGGTTTATGCTGCCTGGAATACTCTAAAATTTTTTGATAATCTTCTTTTTTTAGAATTAACTTTGCCATTTGCTCACTCCTTTGCACTGTTTATGCTAGCCTGTTTTATGCCTCAGCCTGATGATGCAGATTACAGCTCAGTTCATATTCCATCAGTTCTGTAATCACTGGATTATCACCACAGACATCACAGTTGTCACTTTTTTTGACTTCAACCTCTCTAAAAGAAAGATCTTTTGCATCATAGACTAACATTCTACCAACTAAAGGACGCCCAATACCGGTAATCAGCTTTAAAACTTCTGTTGCCTGCAGAGTTCCAATTGTACCTGCAATTGCTCCCAGCACTCCAGCCTCCTGACAGCTCGGAATCGCTCCTTCTTTTGGCGGCTCAGCAAAAATACAGCGGTAGCAGGGACCCTCACCCGGCATAATAGTTGTCAGCTGACCCGAAAACTGCAGAATCCCGGCCTCAACTAGAGGTTTGCCGGCCATCACACAGGCATCATTTAAAAGATAGCGGGTCGGGAAATTATCTACCCCATCTACTATAATATCATAATCGGCAATGATTGCTTCCACATTATCCTTATTCAAATACTGATTATAGGTTTTAACTTCAACATTAGGATTCATGGCTTCCAGTTTTTCGCGAGCCGAATCCACCTTGGGCCGGCCTGTATCCTCAGTTGTATGCAGAATCTGCCGCTGGAGATTTGTCAGATCCACGTGGTCACTATCAACCAGACCCAGAGTTCCAACTCCGGCAGCTGCCAGATAAAAAGCAGCAGGAGAACCCAGTCCTCCTGCGCCAACTACCAGCACCTTTGCATCTTTAATTTTCTGCTGACCTGTACCTCCCAGATCTTTTAGAATAATATGGCGGCTGTAGCGCTCGATTTCTTCTTCAGTTAAATCGAAAGCTCCTCCTCCCATAAAGAAAATATATTCAATATTATCACCTGACTCCACATCTCTCGCCGCCAGTTCTCCCTGAGGGACCATCGAATCATTTAATTTAACAACGGTCACCTCAGCATCCACCTCCAGCTCAGCCAGCAGCTCAGCCAGATTTAAACCTTGCTTAATTTCTTTTTCTTCTCCATTAACAGTAATTTTAATACTCATATATTGTCCTCCTTAATTTTTAGGTATCATTTTTAGGTACCAGGTACAAAAAGCCCTTTTTGTACCTGGTACAAGTGAAATATTTCTCTTTAACCTGGTATTAACCGGTTTTATATACTTTTCTGCTTCCATCTTCTCTATCGAAAATCCAGAGTGAACGTTTTTGGCTCTGCTGAACTTTCAATTTTGTTCCCTGACCTCCGACTTCCTCAGGCAGATAAAGACTAATGGCATTACGAGGACAGGCCTTAACACAGGCCGCACAGTCCCAACACTCTGCCGGTCTTTTCATTTCTGCCTTTTCGCCTTCTTTTGCAATTAGATTACCGGGACAGATTCGCTCACAGCGACCTTCCTGATAATCCGGACAGCCATCACAAATACTCTGGTCAATTTTAATTGCCATTTGTCTTCACTCCCCTTAAAAATTTATAAATTATATTCCAGATAAAAATCTTTCTGACTGCGGTCAGCAAACGCAGAATATTCCTCCAGACTTTTATACTCTCTTTCTATAATTTCAATTTCTTCAGTCTCAGGATTTCGGCTCGAATTAACAAACTTCCGCCACTCCTTTTTACGCTGCGGAAAATCAAGACGGCTCTGATATCCGGGCCAGCGAGTTTCCTCCCTATAAAGCAGATGTTCGATCAGAACTTCTGCTACATCAATTCTCTCCAGCAGTTCCTGGACAGCCAGAAAGTCTCTCAAAGAATCTGCTTTCACTTTTTTGCTTTCTGCTTTTAACTTTTTCAATTTTGAACGAGCCTGCTTCAATTTTGAAGCCTCCAGTTCATAATACTGACTTCTGCCCCCGGCGTAGTTTTCCATGATCTGCTGTAGTTTTTCTTCCAGCCTGGAAGCTGTAACTCCCTCCGGGTTATCTAACACAGTTTTAACTCTCTGATATTCATTAGTGATTAACTCACTTATATTTAAATCTAAAAAATTTTGCGGCAGCTCCTTTATTTCTCTAACCGCCGATTTAGATGCTATTTCTCCTTCGACAAAGGCCCCGGTTACATATTTTTTGGGAGCTCCTCCAGCCACATCACCGGCTGCGAAAAGTCCGGGCAGACTTGTACTCCGATCCAGACCAATCCAGTAACCAGACTGACAGTGGCCGCCAACTATGTAGGGCTCGGTTCCTTCAATCTCAACCTTAAGCTCCGACAGGTCAGCCTGTTTATCTTCCCACTTGAGCACAATTCCGGGACACATTCCCAGTAAAGACTGAGCCAGGTTTTCCTTCTTCTCAGCCTCCAGGTGGCCGAGATCCAGATAACAGGGACCACGCCCCTCCTTATTTTCCCTGACAGTTGCATAAAGCCTCATGGCAGTAGTAATTCGATTATATTTTTTAAGATATTCTTCTCCCTGATCATTGACCTGCCGTCCGCCCGCAAAAGCAAAACTGCCGGTGGGAGCAATCACATCCTTAACCCTTAAAGCCACAAAACGCATCTCAAAAGTTGTCATTTCAGCTCCAGCTCGAATGCCCATTGCATAACCGGCTCCAGTGTTAAAGGGAGGATACCACATTTTATGTTTGGCCTGACCGGAATTATTGGGCTCATAAATCCCGGCAGCTCCACCTGTGGCACAGATCACAGCCTTAGCCTTAATTACATAAAACTTATCTTCTCTTAAATTAAGGGCAAAAGCACCACAGACTCTGCCATCTTTTTGAATATAATTTAAAGCAGCCGTTTTATTTAAAATCCGGACTCCACTCCGCTCAACTTCAGCTGCCAGAACTTGCTTAAAGTTCTCACCTTCAATCTTGATACTGCGGGAACTGCGTTTTAAATAGTTTCCGTCCTCATCTTTTAAAATCTTTAAGCCCCAGTCCTCTACCTCCCGGGTCACCTTATTTAGGCCCCGACCGATAGAATAAACCAGATCATCACGGACCAGTCCATAGCTGTCATTTTTGACATAATGAAGATATGATTCCGGAGTTTCACCAGGATTTAAGTAGGCATTGATTGCGTTAATCCCAGCCGCCAGACAGCCGCTTCTTTCGATATGTGCTTTTTCAATAACTGTAACATCCAGTTTAGGATCTTCTCTCCGGGCGGTAACTGCAGCATATGAGCCGGCAGCTCCACCACCAATAACCAGAAGATCTGTTTCTATAATTTTTTTCTCCATTTTGCTGCCTCCACTTAAAGTGCTGCCAGTGCTTCTTCTTTAAAATCCCGAATAATATCGTCCGGGCTCTCGATTCCAACCGAAACTCTGATCAGCGCCGGATTAACTCCCAGCTGCTGCTGTTCAGCCTGACTCAAACTGTGATAAATAGTTGACTCCGGATGGACAACCAGGGTTCTTAAATCTCCCAGGTTAGAAAGATTCCGGGCCAGCTCCAGCTTCCACCAGTCCCAGCACCGCAGTTGCGATAGCTGCCATTCCAGAAGCTGTGCCCAGGGCACCAACTCCATTTTCCAGTTCTTCGGCTGTCTCATACTCAAAAGCATTTGTCTGATAAATTGGGGGAGAAACAGCCCCTTTTTCGTCCTTACTTTTAGTTAATAAAACCTTTGTTTCAAATTGATAGTCTCTACTCATCTTCTCACTCCTCCTGCAATTCTTTTGAAATCAAGCTGCAGTCAATACATCTTCACTTACTGCCCTCAATTTAACTGTCAGTAACAGCTGCTGCCTGCTTAATTGTCTTCCGCTTTTTTAACCCGCAGCAGATAATGGCCTTCCGGCTGTTTTTCATTTTTAAGAATCTTATGATCCTCATTTTCCAGACTGCGGGGCACATTTTTAATCGGCTCACCTTCATCTAAGTAAAAGTCGACAATCTCTCCTGCCGGCAGCGGCTCCAGGAAGAGTTTAGCTTTAACAAAATTAATCGGACACTGGACTCCTCTTAAATCCTTGCGCCTGTACTGTTCTGTCTCTGCTGCAGCTGCTTTATCATCTTCGCTATTTTTAGAAGCAGATTCTGTCTCTGTAGACTCAGCCGCCCCGGAATCTTTAACTGCGGTCACTTTTTCAATTGTAAATTCCAGACTTGAATTTAAAGAATTAAAGAGAGCTTCCAGGCGATCAATCAAATCTTTAATTTCCGAACTCAGGCTTAATAATTCTTCCTGATCACCCAGTCGATAATCAAGGGCTTGTTCCAGCAGTTCCTCTTTTGAAGCTGCAGCCCAGTCTTCTGCAATAAATTTCTTTTTAAACTCTTTAATAATTACTCTATCCTTTTCTGTATCAACTCCGCGGACTATTAATAACGAACGGGCAGCCGCAATAATTGCCTGATAGAGGCTGTCACTGTCCTCTTCTGTAATTCCCTTCTCATAAGCTGCTTCCGCCTGATCAAGGTCCAATCGCACAATCTCCAGCACCCCGGTTCCACATTCTCCCGGTCCACGTCCAGCCAGAGAAAAGTCCTCATTTTGACCCCAGTCCTGATAAAAATCAGGTTCTGTACTGTAGGCAGGAATTTCTGTATATTTTTGAGCAAGCTGAATAATTGCTTCCCGGCCTCCATTTTCCAGATAGTCATTAAACCGCTCCAGACTGTAATCTTTAGCTGCAGCCAGTTTTTCTGCCAGCTCAACTAAAAAGGAAGGTATTCTTTTGGCCGGTAAATCAACAGCCTTTTCGGCATATTGAGTATTTTCTTCGCTCACTTCTGCACCCAGTAGAAGTGAATAATAGGGAATTAACCTGCCATTTTCTCGTTTAGCCTTACCTTCAAAGCCAATTTTTCCAATATGGTGCTGACCACAGGAATTCGGACAGCCGCTGATATAAATCTGAGGTAAAGATTCGCGTTTCTGCTGTTCAATTTCCAGGAGATTTTCTCTGACTGCCTCTGCCAGATTTGGTGAGTGACAGAGTCCCAGTCGACAGGTGGAAGCTCCCTTACAGGCAGCAGCTGATAGTGCATCCGAATCAAGCAAACTCTGATTGACTGCTGCTAAATCTTCTTTTAAAGCTTTAAGTTCGGACTTTTTAACTCCTCTTAAAAGTAATCCCTGTTTATTGGTAGTTCTAGCACTAAGATTATATTTCTGCAGCAGCTGAATTAATTCCATAACTTCCTGATACTTCAGGTCTCCATTGAGTGGATTTAGATTCAGAACATCTGCTGCTTTACCGGATTCAATTTTATTTTTATAATAGTCAAGGTCAGTAAATTTCAGTTCCCCGGCCTCAGCTTCTGCCTTAACTTCATTAAAATATTCCAAAAATAATTCTTTAAATTTGTCTTCTCCAAACCGGCGGCGAACAAAACGCAGACGCGCCTGATGTCTGTTGCTGCGGTCACCATAACGGTCAAATAATCTTTTAATTGCCTCTGCCACAGCAAAAATTTCATTTTCTGCCACAAAATCAAGCATCTTAAAGGCCACTGCCGGCTGATTACCCATTCCCCCGGCTGCATAAACTTTAAAACCACGGCGTCCATCCTGAAGAGCAGCAATAAAACCTAAGTCATTGATTGTTGCCAGACCCTGATCCTGATGGCTGACCGAAAATGCAATTTTGTACTTTCGGGGCAGATTAAAGGAAGAACGATCTGCCAGTAAATATTCACTTAAGGCCAGACAGTGAGCAGTTGTATCAAATCTACCTGTCGGATCAACACCAGCTGCCGGGGAGTTCATTATATTGCGGACCGTATTACCTCCACCACCACGAGGACTTAATCCTGCCTCTAAAAGTTTATCTAAAACTTCTGCACTATCATCTATCTCAATCTGATGCAGCTGAATATCCTGTCTGGTGGTAAAATGCAGGTAGCCGGCACCATACTCTCTACTCAACTCGGCCAGCAGCTTAAACTGCTCCTCTGTCAAAAATCCTCCGGGAATTCTAACTCTGACCATATATTTTTCAGCTTCAAAGTCACCCCGCTGACCGTAGATTCCCATCGGCACCCGATAACCTTTAAACCGTTCAGCCGATAAATCGCCTGCTAAAAACTGCTTTAAATTTTCTTTGAACTTTCCTGTGTCTTCCCTGATTGTCTCAGGTATTTGAAACACTGACTCACTCATTCATCTCACCCTCTCAATTTTAAATATGAAAATCCCTATCAATTCATTCGGTATTAACTTAAAAATAATAATACAGGATATTTAGACCTATGTCAATAAAAATGTAAGATATTTTACAAATTACTCAAAAAAATGTTCATTTATGTTCACGCACCCGGTACGCGAACATAAATGAGCATAAAAAAAGAGAAGCCTGTTAAGCTTCTGCTTTAATTAAAGCGGTATTATTTTAAATATAGTACATATAACCTTCATTATTTTCTTTTTTAAGTTCTAAAGTTCTTTGTTTTAAATCTGCCAGCGTGATTGATTCCAGCAGCTGGTATAGATTTGATTCCATTTTAGTCCAGAGTTCCTGGGCCATCTGCTGATAAAGCTCTTCTTGCGAATGTTTTTCTGGTTCAGCCTCTGGAGCCAGCCTGCCCTCTATTATCTGCATGATATCTTTAACAGTTATTTCTTCTGGAGACCGGGTCAGTAAATAGCCACCGTGAGCTCCGCGCACACTTTTTATTAAATTTGCCTTTTTTAGTCTGGCAAATATCTGTTCTAAGTATCTTTCTGAGATATTCTGTCTCTCAGAGATTTCTCTTAAAGGAAGGGCAGAGTCATTAGCATTTACTGCCAGATCGACCAGGGCTCTGAGTGCATATCTTCCCTGTGCTGAAATTTCCATAGCAAAATTCTCCTTTTGTAAGTTCATTTCTAAATAGTTTGGTTACTTAGTTAAATTGATTTTCTATATTAATACTATAATTGTTATTAAAACATGTCAAGATATTTTGATTTTATACTATCTGCTCTCTCAGCTGAAATCGAAAAATCGCTACTCAACTTCTTCTTAAATTTGCGCTGTACAGAATTCAATCTTTCCTGTTCATTGGTTCCGGCATAGAGTATATCCTTTTTTCTCGGCTGATAATGATCAATACCTGGTCTCATCTCAATTTCTTCAATTATTTCTGCCGGATCAAGATAATAATAGTCATAACGTTCAATAAAATGAGTTGAGCGATATGCCTCATCAACTACTTTGAGCAGGTGAAAATATGCGGCTGTTTCATTTTTATCCTTCTTATAATATTGACCAAAGAAATCGGAAATTTGATTACTTCTCAACGCTCCATAATAGACTAATAAACCGCGGACAAAAGTTATGAGCCCTTCATTCTGCTTAATCTGTTCCTTAAAATCCGACTCAGCTGTAATTTTTTCAATCTCTTCTGCCAGATCTTCAGGTATTCTAACAGATGTTTCTTTCTCACTATCAATTAAATCAATAATTTCTCTATCATAAAAATTGTACAGTCCTGATCCGGTAATTTCATTATAATTTACATCTACTCTCTTATTGTTTTTTTGACGCTCAATTACTATTTCTAAAAAATTAATATTTCTACTATTTAAACAGACCAGCCAGCTTTTTAGATTTTTTTAATTCTCTTATCCAGAGCTGCAGCTAATTCTGCTTTATTTAACTGACTTATTCCACCAAACTGCCAGTGTTTTCTAATCTTCGTGAGTTCATTTTTAGTTAAAGTTAATAAAAAGTCCTTAAACTTTTTTTGCGACATAATTTGTCCTCCCTACCTAAACTGCATTAAGCTTCAATTTTAAAATTTTAATATCTAATTAATTCCTTAAGTTCATTATAGCACTGATACAGGATTAGAAAAAGCAGCTTCCAAAATTTAAGAAGCTGCTCTTTTAGTAACTAAACTGTAAAACTAATTCTATATATGAGATAAAAATTAACTTTCAAATATATTCATTTGACCCTCAGCTGTCTTTCTTTTTTCACCAATCATATTTCTTAAAGCATTTAATTGGTTATAGTTAGGGTCTTTAAGATCATCATTTATTTTCCAATGCTGCTGTTCGTTTTTCCATTTAAAATATCCTGGCTTTTTATCTTTTAAGTTAGACATAACTCTTTTTATTTTATTTTTCACAGCTTTTTTTGTTTTACTGCCAATTAGAGTTTCAATTCCCGGGTAAGTAGCAAGAATATCATTTGTTAATTCTTCTATTGTAAATTCTAATTTTTCTTCTAAAATATAGGAAATTATATTTTGAACTGTGGCTGGAGTCAATTCTTTTATTGAGCTGTGTTGATCAAAGATAATAATTTGTGGTATCCTGTTTTTCGGAATTTTTATTATATTTTCAGTTAAAGAATTAACTTCTTGATCTTTAAAATGGTTTAATTTTAAAGATAAATACCCAACATCTTTTTCGTACATCAGCACAGGGAATGAATAATTACCTTCAATGCTTTTAATAATATTTTTAAAGGCAGCAATTTTATCTTCTTCAAGGAATGTGTAACGATAACATAAATATGAAACATCAAAACCATTTTTGACAAATATATTTTTAAACCCGGCATTATTTACTAAATCCTGTTCAGTGATGTTCTGATAATTTTTAAGTTGTATTTTTTCTGCATTTTTCCCAGATTTAGCTTCAAAAATTATTAAAAAACCTTTTTTCTGATTAGCAATAATAAGATCTGGCTTTACAGTATTTCCTTGTTGATTAATAAAAGACTGTTCTAGAGCTTTAAGTTCATATCCTAAATCATAAAAAGGATGTGGAAACTCAGAGCGGGGTAGGGTTAAGCCAATAATTATATTTATCAATTCATTCTCATCTCTAGAATGATCAGAATAATTCATCATTATCTCCTCCCCAGACTCTAATTTGAGAATCTAAATATTGCTGTATATTACAGATCAACCTGGCTATAGTATTTCCACAATTACCCTGAGATAAATAGACTGAGATAAAATCTTTGGTTATTTCAAAATTAATCTTACTACCCTTATTACCATTATGAAGATCTACTGCTAATACTTTATAATAACCTGCAGCAATTTGATCTGCATAACCCCATAATTTAAATGGTTTTTTATTAGAAAAAATCGCCTTAATTATATACTCTGCAGTTAAGTCGTTTCTTTTAAAATCAATATTGATTGGTAGCCCGGTAAATTTATTATTTTCTATACTGATCGCATAGTTATTTTCAATATTATGAATCAAATTTTTATAATCCGAATAAATCTTATCCACTAACCACAAATGTCGATTAAAACTCTCGCCCCTGGTAGAAAATTTGCCATCATATCGCAAATCATCTATTACACTTTCTGAATGATTAGCCTCTTCAGTTAATATACTCAAATGAGAAATACCAGTTGTATAAGCAAACTGTTTATTTGTTGCCAGTAAATTAATCAGACCTTTAACTTTATTTTCTGAAGAATTATTGATTTTTAAATTCAATTTTTCACTTTCTTCTTCAGTTTTATCCACATCAATTTCATCATGATTTAAGGAAACACCTCGCCAGACACTATAATCATTTGTAGATTCCATAAGCTTTTTAGTTAACCAGACATTATCAAATTTTGGTATTTCTTTTAATAACCTGTCGATTGATTTATCAGTTTTAATTGATTTTTCCGAACTGTGGAATTTAAAAAATCGCTGATCTCCTGCTGCATCTAAAAAGAATTCAACTTCATCAAAAATTAATTTAAATAGAAATTCATCTTCTGTTTCTCTTAATTCAAAATCATATTTTATTTCATTTTCATACTTCTTAAAAAAACTTAAAAAATCATCATGAGAGGGATCGTTTTCATCATTTATATGACCTTCAACTAAATATGTTTTAACTAAGTTTTGATTTGGATTTTGTTTTTGTTCTTCTTTTCTACTCAAATACACATTATTCATAATTTCATTAAAATTAGAATATAATTGATGTCTATTTTTTACCTTCATTTAAAAGCCCCCTCTCATTTAATTATATGATTCCATTATTATATAAAGATGTTTAACATAATTATAATACCAATGTTCGCTTATAGCAAATTTTTTAACCCACTTTATAATTGTTCTAAGTTAAGTATGACATAAATTTTTAAAAACCTACCTAAATATAATCACCACTCTTCCAGCTACAGCTGTTTTTTAAAAAGTCCAGTTCAGAAAACACATAATCTAAAACTAGAACAGAAACCAGTTCTTCCTTTTCAGTTTTAATTTCTTCCGAGCTTAAATTAAGAAAATTATATGATTTCAATTCTTCAAAAACTCTGCTGGCTGCTTTTAAACACAGCTTTTATTATCCCTTAAAGAATTAGAATCACAGAGACAAGGATCCACCCAAACTCAATTGGCAATATCCAGCCTAATTTTAACAACAGCATGGCCAACTGCATAAAATGAACACCCAAGAAAGCGGTCAACTTAATTTTATCTGCTTTTTAATGAAAAAATTCTTATAATTTTGCTGGATAAGAAAAACTTCCCTACTAGAAATTAGTACAACAGTAAAGTATAAACTTAATAATTCAATTTTATTTATTATTTTAATAATTCAGCTGGATAATGACCTTTTAAAACCCACTGCCTTGTATTATTGTGAAAATCATTAATCAGTTTAATTAGTTCATCTTTACCATCAAAAATATCAATTCCAAAATTTTCAACTAAAACACGAAGCATCTCTGACGTGCTGATATTATTATTAATCATCAGGCAGAAGTTAAAAAGAATCATTTCAGCTTCTTCTTGAGGCAGTTTATAATATTTGGTCAGCTTCTTTTTCAATCTCCGCTGAGCAAGGTTCCAGCTGGGATGACCTTTCTGATAAGCATTTTCGACTTCTTTTTTAGAAGGGCTATAATAACCAAGATTATTTCGGCTTTCTCTTTCGATAAGAACTTCGTGAGCATCTTCCACAGCATTTAAGATAAAAAACGGACCGCTGCTGTAAGTAACTAAAGAATAATGACCATATTCTATAACAATATCTAAAGGATCAATCTCCCATTCAAGAGTAAGATATCTCTCTAAAAAATTATATAAAAGCTCAGGAGTTAAAACTCCATAAAAAACTGCACTGCCAACTGCATATTTAATACAATTGTCATTTAAGCTGATCTGTTTTTGAACACTTTTTTTATTTAAAATTGACTTGATTTTGTGCCTCAACTCTTCCGGTATTAAAAAAAGAGCAGTCTCTTCATATTTCCCTAAAAAAGCAACACCCCTCATTTGAAAATATTCTGCCATATGATAGCTAATATCATTAAGCTCAATATAGGCTGCGGAATATCTTTCACACTGCATAGTTATTTCTTTTAAAAATTCAACCTGATCTGATCCTAAAAGTAAGATCCATTCTTCCAAATTAGCAGCAATTCTTTTGCTAAGTTCTTCAATAAGTTCGACCTTATTAAGCTGGCTTATACCTTGAAAATCCCAGAGCTTTCTGATCTCAGTTAATTCTTTTTTCGTCAGATTTGATAATAATTGATTATAATCAGAACCCGGTTCAATATAACTTAGTTCCTCAATCCATTTATTCTCTTTCATAAGCTATATCCTCCCATTAAATTTTTTAACTTATTTCTAGTTATCATCTTCGAAAATTATGTTAATTACCTCATCAATTTTTTAGATCTACCTCAGCTATTAATTACATTATATAATTTAAAATTACAACTGGCAAAAACTAAGTTTGATTCAAAAGTATTTATTGCAGACTAAAATTCCCTATTATTGCAGGATAAAAATCGTAATCCTAACCAAGGTGTGTACATTGTTGCAATAAAAAATTCCCAGCACCTGATAAAAGGTACTAGGAATTATGATTATTACTCATATTTTCTACTTTTAAGCGTCTATTAATAACAGTCTTTGATATTTACAGATTTAATTTTAAATCACCTGAGATAAGAAAAAAGAACAATAATGCTCTATAAAATCCAACTGCCGCTATAATACCTAGGCTATCAGTCAGCACATCTTTCAAATCTGCAGTTCTGCCGGGTTCATTCTATCTACAGTATTAAGTTTGAATAGTTATTTGTTTTTGGTCAATATTTTTTATTTATAACTAAGATTTTTACTATTCATTGAGCTTACAGTTAAATCATCAATTTTAATTTTTTCTTTCCTTAAATGCTTTACTTTAATTTCCTTTTCTTCACCTGCTACCAGATCAAAATAATTATCTGAAAAGACTATTTCTGCCTGTGGAATTTCTAACCTTACTAAACGAGCATGTTTATCTGAACTAATCTTCAAAGAATTATTTAACTCATCAACTTCAACTTCTAAGTTGCATTCTGGAAATTTCAAATTCTTATTATCTCTTAGATAATACAGTTTATCTGGAGTTAGATTATTAAAAGAAGCAAGTCTAACTACAACTTCTGAAGCTGCTCTGTTTTTTAAAACTTCTTTTTCCTGATAACTTTTTATTAATTTTGAATCTGTTCCATCAATTCCCACCGCAAATTCTTCTTTAAAGATCTGACCACCTTCAAAATCTAGAATTTCAAAGCTAGTTTTATCTTCTATCATTTTCTTAAAGTCGTTTGTTAACCAGAATTCTATATTTGATCCTTGATCATGATTTATTGATAAAAGAAAGGGATGATAAAATTTCTTGGCATAGTAATAAGCTGCTTTTGGTAGTAAATAATAATCAATCACTGACCAACTTGTCCCGGGCCAGGAATCATTTAACTGCCAGAAGAGAGTTCCACTAGTTTTTGGTCTTCTCCTTCTGTAATGTTCAATACCATATTGAAGTCCCACTGCCTGAGTGAGCATTGAATAATTTAGATATTGATCAATATTCTCAGGCCTTCCAGTATAACCCTCCATTAATAAAATACCTTTTTCATGATGAACGTCTTTATTTCGATAGTCCATTTCATCACTACCCCAGTAATATTTCCCCTCAGGTATATTATTAGTTAAAGTATATTTATTTGCAGAAGCATGCATCCCAAATTCGCTAACAAAGTTTGCTGTATCTTTTTTGAAATTTTTAAATGAGACACCTTTAACACTAAAATCTTCCTTAACCTCTTCTCCAAATTTACGGGGTTCTATTAATCCATGCCAGACCTGCCAGTTATGCTGATCACCGACATCAGGGTCATTGTGATCATTACCTCCATAAGGAGAGCTGGGCCAGTAAAGGCGGTCGGGATCCAATTCAGATAATATTTCTGGCATTAACTTGTCATAAATTTTTTCTCCATAAAATCTATAATCGACTTCTCCCATAGTATGTTTTTTTTCATGAATCCAGTGATTTTCATTATTTCCACACCAGATTGCAAGACAGGTTTCATTTCTTAATCTTTTAACAACTGCTTCAATCTCACTTTTAACATTTTCCATAAAGTTTTTATTATAATCTGGATAAACAGCACAGGCGAACATAAAATCCTGCCAGACTAAAATACCATTTTTATTGCACTCTTCATAAAAAACATCTTTCTCGTAAATTCCCCCACCCCAGACTCTCAACATATTCATATTTGCTTCCCGGGCAAGTTTAACCAATGACTTATAACGCGAATCTTCTACAGAGGCAAATAAATTATGGACAGGAATCCAATTAGCACCTTTAGCAAATAATTTAACTCCATTCAGCACAAAGGTAAAAACATCTTCTCCATTTTTATTTTTCTGTTCTACCTCTACTGTTCTAATTCCAAACTCCTTTTGATAAGAATCTATTTTTTCATTTCCAGCAAGCAATTCTACTTTGAGTTCATATAAAAACGGTTCTCCCAGATCACTAGTCCACCACAATTTAGGATTTTCTATCTCTAATTTAAAACTATCTTTATCTTTTATCAGTATCTCTTCTAATTCAATAACTTTTTCATCACCAATAAAGCTGACTTTTAAACTTAGATCTTCCCTGTCAGAAAAATTATCAATCTCAACCTCAACCTTTATTTCTGCAGTATTACCTGTAATCGATAAAGTTTTCGCATATACATTATTAATAATTGCTTTACTAGCCTTTATAAGTTTAACTTCTTTCCAGATTCCAGCTGTCACTAAACGTGGTCCCCAATCCCAACCAAAATTCATCTGAGCTTTCCGAGCCCAGGGACGTTCTTTACCATAATTACCCCACATTTCAAGATTATGAATTGTATGTTCACTAACTGGTTCAAATTTGACTGCCAGAGTGTTTTTACCATAAATAATTTCTTTAGTCACATCGAAAGTATGAGGGATAAACATATTATTAGTACTCCCAATCTTGAGACCATTCAAATAAACATCAGCAAAAGTATCTAAACCTTCAAATATTAAATCCAACCTCTCATCCACTGCCAGTTCGTCTTTGTATTCAAAAGTGGTTCTATACCACCAGTCCTGATCCTCTATCCACTGGCACTTTTGATCACTATGTCCGTAAAAAGGGTCATCGATAACTTTATGTTTTATCAGTGTACTATGTACATCTCCCGGCACATCTGCTGACATCCAGAATCTATCAAGTGTTTTCGGAGAAGCAATTTCTAAATCATTCTTCTCTCCCGGATTAAAATTGTTCAGTTTCCATTTTTTATTAATTAGAATAATAATCACCTCTAAGCATACTATAATTTAATCTTATTTTTTCAATTTCCTGTTCACTAACCATTTCATCACTTAAAAAATCTAGTCTATACAGCGGCCTTTCTGTAATGTATGTGTTTTCTTCGTTTTCCAGATAATCCATTTGTTCTGCTGATAAAATCTCAGTTAATACTTTTTTCCCTAACGGTTCAGCAAGCCAGTCCAGCACTGGATCATCAGTACTTAAAATATGTGCTATATCCTTTGACTTTACTTTAACTGCCTCACTTAACCTGATATCCTGGGCAGAGCTTGCTATAATAATTTTGTATTCATCTTCTTCTACAACCCAGTCCTTCAATTCTGGATTGAAATAAGCGAAATCTCGATAAGAAAGATTAAACTTAAGTTCTTTGCTTTCCCCAGATTTTAAACTCACCTTCTTAAATTTTTTAAGCTCTTTTCTCGGACGATCATAATAAGGATTATTTTGTGAAACATAAAACTGTACAATTTCTTTTCCAGCTAACTCCCCAACATTTTTCAACTCGAATTTAACTTCTATTTCATCCTCTACCCAGACCTCTTTATCTAAACTTAAATTAGTGTATTCAAATTCAGTATAAGAAAGCCCATGTCCAAAAGGAAATTGAGGCTCGATTTTTTTCTTTTCGTAATACCTATAACCTACATAAATACCTTCTGCATAATTTACCTTTTCATTTACTCCAGGAAAATTAAGATAAGACGGGTTATGTTCCAGAACAATTGGAAAAGTTTCAGCAAGCTTCCCGGAGGGGTTAACTTTCCCTTTAATTACATTAACTATTGCTTTTGCTCCTGCCTGCCCGGGCAGCCATCCTTCTAAAACAGCAGGAACTTTGTCAATCCAGGCAGAAATGTTTACAGCTGAACCATTATTTAGAACTACTATAATATTTTTATTTACTTCTGAAACAGCTTTTATTAACTTATTCTGGCTTTCTGGTAAATCAATATTTTTACGATCAAAACCTTCTGATTCAAATTTTTCTGGAATTCCGGCAAAAATAATAACATAATCCGATTTAGTAGCTTTATTTATAGCTTCATTAATTTGACTTTCTAAATTCTGATCATTATTATAACCGGAAGCATAATATAATTCTACAGCTGGAGGAATTGCACTTTTAATTTCTGATAATCCATCAGCTAAAATATATGGAGTTACTTTTGAACTTCCATTACCCTGATAACGAGGATTAACAGCCATTTCTCCAATTACAGTGATGGAATTTAAATTATTAAAATCAATTGGCAGTAATTCATTTTCATTTTTCAACAATACCACAGATTCTTCGGCTGCACTTTGTGCAATTTTATCATGTTCATCATAATCGATATTAATTTTTTCTTTTGAAGATTTAAATACTGTTTTTAAAATTCGTTTTACAGATTTATTTAAAATTTCCTCTTTCAGTTCTTTTTTATCTAGCTGCCTCTGAATTTTATCTTTATTGACTCTGGAAGGACCAGGCATCTCTAAATCAAGACCAGACTTTAACGCTGCTACCCGATCATGGATCGCCCCCCAGTCAGAAATAACTAATCCCTGATATCCCCATTCATCTCTTAAAATCTGATTTAAAAGATAATCATTCTGAGTGGCGGGAGTTCCATTAACCCTATTATAAGCAGCCATAACAGTCCAGGGTTCTGCCTCTTTAACAACCCGTTCGAATGCCAGCAGATATATTTCTCTTAAAGCTCTTTCCGCTACTTCTACATTAACCGAAAATCTTTTATATTCCTGATTATTGCAGACATAATGTTTTAATGAAGTACCAACTCCCTGATCCTGGACCCCCTTAACAAAACTGGAAGCCAGATCTGCTGTTAAAATTGGATCTTCAGAAAAATATTCGAAATTTCTCCCCCCTAAAGGAGATCTTTTGATGTTTACTCCTGGCCCCAGAATAATATTCACATCTAAGCTCTTTGCTTCCTCTGCCAGAGTTTTTCCTACTTTGTATAAAAGATCTTTATTCCAACTGGAAGCAAGAGCAGAGGCAGTTGGGAAACAGGTAGTTCTTTTATTGGAAGTAGCTCCAAATTCATTTATCTCAACCACATAACGCAGACCATGAGGACCGTCTGACATCACAATTACTGGTATCTTCAGCCTTTTTATTTCTGCAGTAGTCCACATACTTGCACCACTGCATAGTTTAATTTTTTCTTCTAATGTTAGTTCAGCTATAATCTCATCTGTTTTTTTATTTATATCTATATTATTTTTCAAAATCCTTCCTCCCTGTACTTAACCTTTTACTGCCCCTGCACTCATGCCTTTTACCAGCTGATCTTCCATCAATAAATAAATTGCAATAATCGGAACTAAAGCCATAGACAAACCAGCCATCTGCATTCCATAATCCGTACTGAATTGACCGGAAAACAGGGAAAGGCTTAATGGTAAAGTCATTAATTTATTGTCATTTATTAAAACTAACGCAAACGAAAATTCATTCCAGTTATAAACAAAATTTAAAATCCCTACTGTTGCCAGAGCTGGTCTGCTCATTGGTAAAATAATTGACCAAAAAATTCTAAGATAACCTGCTCCATCAACAATTGCAGCTTCTTCTACTGCTTTCGGTAAACTTTTCATAAAACTGCTCAAAATAAAAATAGTTAACGGCAGGTTGAAAGCAACATAAGGCAAAATTAAGGAAACCCTGGTATTTACCAGTCCAATATTTCTCATCAAAATAAAAATAGGGACTAAAGTACCATGGATCGGAACTAAAAGACCAAAAATAAAAAAACTATAAATTAATTTTTTACCAGGGAATTCAAAGCGAGAAATAAAGTATGCTGCTAGAGAACCAATAGATACTGTAATCAAAACAGCAATACCGGCTACAATAAAGCTATTCATAAAACTCCTGCCCAGAGATACCGCATTCCAGGCTCTAGTGTAATTGCTCAGCATCAATGATTTTGGCAGTGAAAATGAATTGATAGAAATCTGACTTTCGGTTTTAAACGAGTTCATAACCATCCAGAAAATCGGATATATATTTATTAAAGCAAAAAATATCAAAATTGAATATGTAGCATATTTTTTAAGTTTATCTAGCTTCTTAATTTTATTATTCATGACTACCTCCTTTTAATCTAATTTTCAAATTTTGCAAAAAGCTTTCTAACTATAGTAACTAAAACAATACCAAATATCACAATAAATATTGAAACTGCACTTCCATAACCAAATTTCATTCCATTAAAAGTATTGTCATACATATGGATTGCCATAACTTCTGTGGCATGTGAAGGACCACCATTTGTCATTACATAAATCAGGGCAAAAGTTTTAAGGCTTCCACTAATACATAAGACGATTGCAGCTAAAATCGAATCTTTAACTAAAGGAATAGTTATATATAATGTCCGTTTCCAACCCTGAGCTCCATCGATTTTTGCAGCCTCTAAAATTTCATCCGGTACTGTCTGTAAGGCCGCCAGAAATATAATAAAATAAAGACCAACAAACTGCCAGATTATAACAGCAGCAACAGAAAACATTGCTATATCGGGATTACTCAGCCAGTTCTGGACCCAGGATTCAAGTCCAACAAAATTTAAAATATTATTTAAAAGTCCAAAATTGTAATTATATACCATACTCCATACTAAAGAAATAATTACAGCCGAAATTACTACTGGCATAAAGATAATTGTTCTAAAAAAATGTCTTCCTTTTATTTTCTGATTCACAAGTAAAGCTAATAAAAACCCTATTGGTACCTGTCCCAATACTGAAGCTAGAACAACTACCATATTGTTTTTTAGAGAACGCCAGAAAATATTATTTCCAAACATTTCAGCATAATTTTCTAAACCCACAAATGAAGGTGGAGAAAATCCATTCCATTCAACTAATGAGTAACGAGCAGAAATAAAGATTGGAATAATTACAAAGCCCAGATAAAGTAAAAAAGCTGGTAAAATACCAAGATAAATTATTTTTTTCTTATGTTTATAAATATGTTCCACTTTCTAATCCTCCTAATAAAAGGGGAGGATAGCCTCCCCTAAATTATTTATTTTATAAGTTATCTTGCATCTGTTGAGCTAATTCTTCTGAAGTCATTTCTCCTGTTGTTAATGACTGGAGCCCATTATTAATTGTTTGAATTAAATTAATTGGTAATACAGCATCATAAACAGGTCCAATTTGGTGTTCATTTACTAAATTAATAACCTCCTGAAACTGAGGAGAAATATCAGCAGGCAGATCAACTTTTGCTGGCACAAATGATCCTGTTCTTAAAAGATCTACATATGTTTCTTCAGAGTAGAAAAACTTCAGGAACTTAATTGCAGCTTCTTTTTGTGCTTCAGAAAGGCCGGATCTAATTGAAAAAGCACTTCCTGTAACCCCGGATAATGCTTTTGGAGCTACTTCTCCTTCAATTTGAGGGAAAGTTGCAATTCCAACATTCATATTTTCTTCTTTAGCAGTTTCTATAACTCCACCAATATCCCAGGCTCCACCAAAGAACATAGCTGCTCTTTTCTGATAAAATGCCTGTCTCATTTCCATATCATTTAAACTATTAGCATCTTTATTAAAATATCCTTCATCAGCAAGCTCTTTGATAACATCAAGTGCTTTAATAAAAGCTGGATCAGTAAATTTGCGTTCTCCAGCTAAAACATCTTCTAAATAATCGATTCCTGTCAATCTATCTCCGATAGTTGAAATATAAATTGACTGCAGTACCCATTTAGCTTTATTACCTAAAGAAATTGGAACAATATCATTTTCTTTAAGTGCATCTCCCATCACTTTAAATTCTTCGTATGTTTCAGGCCATTCGGTATAACCTACTTCCGCAAGCATATCTTTATTATAGAAAGCAAAGTGAGTATAATTCACTTTCGCTGGAATTGCATAAACTTTATCATTAAAAGTATATGCAGAAAGACTATCTCTTGGAATTAAATCATCAGTCCAGTAGTCAATTATTCCTTCTAAATCCATTAACAGTCCTGCTTCAACTAAAGGCTGCACTTCAGATCCTGGATATGTCTGCATAATATCAGGGATTTGACCTCCAGCTGCTTGAGTTCTCAGTTTAGTTCTATAACTATCATTTGGAATAACCTGGATTTTAAGTTTTATGTTCGGATTATTTTCCTGAAACTCTTCGATTTTAGGCAGTAATACTTCACTTGCAAAAGCATCCTGACCTGTCCAGGCATGCCACATTTCTAATTCAACAGTTTCCTGAGCCATTACTGAACTTGTAAACAAAATTCCAACAATTAAAACTATAAGAATAATTAGACTATTTTTTTTATTAATCACATTAATACCTCCCTGGTTTTTAAAACATTAAAAATTCAAATCAACTGATATTTTAAAACTGATATATCACCTCCAGTAAAATTTAGTAGCTTATAATCTTATAATATTATAAGCTTTTATATAGTATCTGTTGATTCTCTTGTAATGAGTTCAACAGGTATAACTATCTTTCTAGTTTTTTCATCAGAATTTTTTATTAGTTTATATAATCTCTCCATCGCAGTAAGACCCATTTCCTTTTTAAATATTTTAACAGTTGTTAAGGATGGGGTAATATATCTTCCGGTTTCGATATCATCAAATCCGCAGACAGAAAAATCATCAGGAACAGAAAAACCAGCATCCTGAATAGCTTTAATTACCCCAACTGCTCTTGAATCATTTACAGCAAAAAATGCTGTAGGAAGATCCTGTTCTTCTTTCAACATTTTTGATACAACTTTATAAACACTTTCTGTTCCATAAGTTGAGTCCCCAATCTTTATAAATGAATCTTTAACTTCTAAAGAATGATTTCTTAAGCTATTAATATAACCTGTATATCTCTCCTCAAAAGAAGTATTATCTAACGGACCTGAAATAAAGGCTATATCTTTATGTCCCAACTCGAGCAAATGGTTCATCATCTTTTTTGCTCCAGCAATATTATCATTCAAAATGCAATCAATATTTTCCTGCCAGAAGTGATTATCAATAACAACGACCGGCATTCCAGATTCTTTAATTTCCATAATTAGTTTTTCGTCAATCAAATAACCAATAAATATCATACCAGCAATTTCCTGATTGGAAATCATTTCATTAATTATTTTTTTATCTTGTTTACTTTCTCCAGTTATTGATTTAATTAACAGCTCATAATTGTGATTTTTTGTAAAGTTTTCTAATCCCAGGGCTATTTGAGCATAAAAAGGATTACCTAAAATACCTCCCTGTTTATCCAGACGATTATTAAAAATCGTAGCAATATACTGAGACTTCTGGTTTAAATCTTTATTATATTTTCTAAACTCATAACCCATTTCAGAAGCAGTATCTAAAACAACAGACCGGGTTTGAGCAGAAATATTACCCTTTTCGTTAATAACTCTAGAAACTGTTGAAACAGAAAATCCAGTTTTTTCTGCAATATCACTTAATGTAGTTGGCATAATTCAATCCTCCAGTCAAAATTTAAGCAAATAAATATTTTTGCTTAAATTATTTTATTAATATTCAAATAACTTTTAATGATAATCATACCTGTTATTATAGTAAATATATGTTTAAAATAATTTTAAAATATTGTTTTTAACTCACTATATGAAAATTCTAACACAAATTTTTGCGCAAATCAAGCAAATTTTATATTTATTTTATGCAAATTTTATATTATTTTATGCAAAAGATTGAAAATTAGCTCTTTGATTAAACTTTTCTATATTTATCAATAATAATTCTTCAAACAAATAAAAACTACAGCAAAAATGTTCTGCTGCAGTTTTTATCTAATATTAGATTTTCGGTTAAATTAATAACAAATTTTTTGCAAACACCTGACAATCTTATATCTTCAAAAAATATACTGAAATAACTCCAAATGAATATAAAAGAAAGTTTAAATAAGAAAGTATAAACTTAAATTGATTTAAACTGTTCCTGGCGCCACTTAGTTAAATTAATTACGGAATTCTTTGCTCTTGCTTCTTCAGCAGCAAAAGCCATCAAGTGACTCTCCAGTGATTCTTCTAAAGAGCTGCTCCATGCATCAATTTCTTTGCCTTTGAGTAAAGATACAAATTGACTCATTAAACCATTGTCTCCTCCCCCATGATGACCAGAAGCTGCTTCTATTTCAATTACCGAATTACTCTTACCAAATACAGAAAGTTCAATAATTCCCTTTTCAAAATCACCTCTGATTTCTCCTAAAGAACCATAAATTTTAATATCTCTAGTGATATCTTTTGAAAAAGCAGTCAGAGTGAAATTGACCTCTGTATTATCCGTTTGAGTCATATTAACCCGCTGCACATCAGGAACATTATTATCTGATTTCCAGACACATCTTCCATAAGGACCTTCTTTTAAAGCTTTAAATCTGCCTTCATAAGATAAATCAGTAGTGATTACTGAAGTTGGCCAGTCGGTATCTTTTCCTAAATATATCTTTTTAGCTGAATAGGGACAGTCTGCTTCGATATTACAGTAAACACACCTATCAGCAGCATTTTCTGGCTTTGATTCTTCCTTGAAAATCTCTAAAGAAGCGGATGAACTAAGTTTTTTAGTTTTAGTTACCAGAAGCCAGTGTAAAATATCTAAATCATGACAGCTTTTTGCTAATATAATAGGCGCAGCTGAATTAGTATTTCGCCAGTTTCCCCGAACATAACTGTGCGCAAAATGATAATAACCAATATTTTCATTCAGATCAATATATCTAACTTTTCCAATTACCTTTTCGTTAAGTAACTCTTTCAATTTACTAAAGAAATTAGTATATCTTAAAACATGTGCAACCAGAATCTCGCTCTCAGTTTCTTTATACTTTTTATAGATTTCAATTAAGTCTTCAAGATTTGGGGCAATAGGTTTTTCCAGAAGAATTTTATACCCTTTTTCCATCGCCTGCAAAACAGGTTCTAAATGCATATTATCTAAAGTCGCAATTATTATTCCATCTGCCAGCCTATCTTTGTTCAACAGCTTTTCCCAGCTTTCAAACTGCAGCTTTTGATCAATATTATGTTCTTTAGAGAAAAGAGCTCGCTTATCTGAATCTGGCTCAGCAACTGCAACTGCTTTAATATCTCCAGGATGCTCTAATATGTAACTACCATAAGCTTCTCGACCTCTATTACCCGCTCCAAGAACTGCAACTGTGGAAATTTTATTCATAATTATACACCTCTCTAATTTTTTTTATTTTCATATAATTTAACCCTTAACCGCTCCAGAAGTTAGACCCTTAACTAAATATTTTTGAACATAGGAAAACATAATTGCTACAGGCAAAATTGAAATAACTGCAGCTGCCATCATTTCATGCCAATAAACTACATTTTTCCCAACAAAATCACTCATTGCAAGAGTTATAGGAGCCATCTCTGCTTCATTTATAAAAGTAAGTGAAAACATTAAATCATTCCAGCCCATTATAAAAGCATAAATTCCAGCTGTGGCAATACCCGGTCCTGCTAAAGGTAATATAATTTTATATAATGATTTAAATAATGAACAGCCATCAACCATTGCAGCTTCTTCTAAATCCTTTGGAATATTACTTAAATAACCGGTCAATAACCAGATAACCATAGGCAGTGCAAAGGCACTCCGCCCAATAATAACTGAAGTAAAGGTATTTATTAAACCCATACTCCTAACAATTTTATATAAAGGGACTAGCAGTACTACTGGCGAAAACATCTGGGTTGCTAAAACAGAAAAAAGAAATAATTTTCTACCAGCAAATTTATATCTAGATAATGCATAAGCAGCCGGTGTTCCCATCAGTAAGGATAGTAATCCCACAGATCCTGCTATAATCATACTATTTAAAAATGGTTTATAAAATTGATAATCACCAACCCAAACATTTATGTAATTGACAAATTGAAAATCATCAGGAATCCACTGTGGGGGCCAGCCTAATACTCCCTCAAATGTTTTAAAAGATGTAGATAACATTACAAATGTAGGAAATAATAACATCATTAGAAATACAATCATAATTATATGGGTTAATGATAAATTCATTAGTTTACTCTTGTTTTTCATTCTTATCCCTCAGTTCCTTAAATTTCATCTTTTTCACTAAACATTCTCCAATAAAACAAACTAAAAATCATTAATAAAATAAATGTTGTTACTGCATAAGTAGAACCCATTCCAATATCAAATTTCCCAAATGCTTCTTTATATGTTTTAATTACAAGGGTTTCAGTAGCATTTACAGGTCCACCTTTAGTAAGAACCCAGATAATATTGAAAGAATTAAAAGTCCAGATAATCGAAAGAATTGTTGCTGTTAAAAATACAGGTTTCAGCTGTGGTAATGTTATTTTAAATAAAGTCTGGATTCTATTTGCACCATCAACTTTTGCTGCCTCATATAATTCATTTGGAATACCCTGCAGACCTGACAGAAATACAACTATCATAAAAGGAATTCCAATCCACATATCATTAATTACTGCAGCTATAAAGGCGGTCGTTTTATGACCTAGCCAGGAGATTCCAGTATTAATTAAACCCAGTCTCATTAATACATAATTTAACATTCCATATTCTCCATTATAAACCCAGCGCCAGATAATAGCACTTACAACCTGAGGTGTAACCCAGGGGATTAAGATTAAAGTTCTATATAATCCTCTAAATTTAAACTTTTGATTGAGTAAAAGAGCTATGCTGAGACCAATTAAAGTCTTACCTAAAACTGAACTAACTGTCCAAATAGTAGTTCTCTGCAGAGATGACCAGAATTCCTGGTTTTTAATCAATATAGCAAAATTATCCAATCCTATAAATTCTACACTCTCCCAGGGGCGAATTAATACTTCATGAAATAGTGCACTTCTAAAAGTAAGCAGTATTGGATAAGCAACTATAAGTAACATAAAAATAACAGCTGGCATTATAAATAAATATGGTAGATATTTCTTTCTCATTTTTTTGCCTCCAAAATTTAAAATAGATACCCCCGAATTAAAACTATTCGGGGTTTTTAGTTTTCTTATTTTACAGGTGCTATGTTTTCTGCTTTAATTCTTTCTACAGCTTGATCTAATGCTGCTTGAGGAGTCATATCTCCCATTAATGCAGCCTGTATAGAATCGGTTAATATATCTTCAAATGTTTCCCAGACTATCGGGAGCGGCTGGGGCTCACCTGTTTTAATTGTATCTAAGAATGTCTTGAAAAATTCATCCTGCTGAAATCTGCGAGAAGCTGCAGCTTCTTTCATTACTGGAACAGAGCCATACTCGTAATCATAGTAAGTCTGATTATTATAGTTTGTTATATAGTTGAGATAATCCCAGGCTTCTTCGCCAGCATCTTTAGCCATCACATAAGAATCAGAAACCAGGATACTCTTTCTGTATTCGCCTTTTGGAAGTAGAGCAGTCTGATATGGAGTTTTTTCATTTTCTGGTTGACGACCTATAATTGATTTACCCCAGGGACCGCAAACAAACATTGCAATTTTACCAGTTGAAAATAATGTAGGTAATTCTTCTCTGTTATATTCTACAGGATTTGGTGTTACTTTATGTTCTCTATATAAATCTACATAGAATTGTAAAGCTTTAACTCCCGCTTCACTATTAAGTACGGGTTCTCCAGCTTCATTAAATACTTTTCCGCCAGCCTGGAATAAATAATTAAAAAACTGAGAAGTTGTAGAAACATGCTTTGCTCCTGAAATACCCATTCCATACATACCCTCATTGTTAGCCTGAACTTCTTTGGCTACTTCTACCAGTTCCTCCCAGGTTTCAGGGGGACTATCTATTAAATCTGTTCTGTAAAACAGCGTTTTGGTAGAATAAGCTCTTGGTAGACCATACTGATTTCCTTTATAGTTAGCAGTGTTTAAGAGTGAATCAGAATAGTCATTTTTCTTATTATCTGTCATAAAGCTATCTAAGGGTTGAATAGCATCCATTTCTGCAAGTACTGGAATCCATCTTGATCCGACATAAACTACATCAGGCATAGTTCCAGCCTGAGCCATACTCATCATTTTCTGGTAGATATTCCCCCAGCCTACTTCGATTATTTCAATCTCAACATTTGGATTTTTGGCCATATAGGCATCAGCAAATTCATGTACATAACCCAATTTTGCATCATCACCAGGCTCCATATGTTTAATAACAATCTTATCTTCTGCCAGTACATTGAAAGTGATTAATGAAATTAAAACTAACATCAGCCCAATAGTAAAATGTTTTTTCATCGTTTATTCCTCCCTAGTATTTGATAATTAACTAAAAGTTTACTACCCGACAAACTAAATTTTTAACCCTCCTTATTCTTAAAATATTTTGAGTTATGAAAACAGAAACTTGCTCCTCCCATTATTACTTCATTATCAGAAAGAGAAGCCGGTAATACCCGAACATTATCATACATATTTTTCATTGAATATTTCTTTATCTTTGCTTCTATATCTGAATAAAATTTTTCTGAGGCAACTTTGACTAATTCCCCTCCAAAAATTATGGCCTCATTATCAATTAAATGAATATAATTTGTTAAAGCTACAGCAAGATAATCACAGAATTTTTCATATTTTTTTGAACCAGGTTCTAAATCTTTAAAAGCGTTTCTAAATTTTTGAGCTTTATTTATCGGAATATATTGAGAAAGCACCGGTGCCAGACAGCCTTTTTTACCACAGGTACAACGGGGTCCGTCTTTTTCCATCAATAAATGACCGAATTCTCCAGCCCGTCCAAAGCGCCCTCGATAAATTTCATTATCGAAAATAATACCTGAACCAATTTCGGGAGCGATCATCAAATAAATATAATTGCTTAAATGTTTATGGCCAAATTCTTTTTCTGATAAAGCTGCAAGATTTGTATCATTTTCAATATTAATAGGAAAGGAAAAATATTTTGATAAAGGTTCTCTAATTGAATAATTTTCCAGATCTAATAAGGCAGAATATTTAATAGTTCCATTCTGTTGATTTATAATTCCAGAAATTCCTAGCATCAAACCCAAAACTTTTTCATTTGAGATATTGTTTGAAGATATGATTTCTTCAATAATGGTTTTGATTTCTGGAATCAGATTTTCATCGGTGGGAAAAATTATTTCTTTTTCAATAATATCTGTAATATTATATTTAATATCGAGTAAAGCTATAGAAATTGACTCCCCGGAAATCCAGCCGCTCAGTATATATCCATGCTTTGGATTTAAATCAAGCAAAATCGGTTTTCTGCCTCCACTGGATTCTCCCTCACCAACCCGCATAATCAGATTATCCTTTATCATTTCATCAATTAAGGTTGTAATTGTTGTTGGACTGAGTCCAGTACTTTCAGTTAGATCAGCTCTGGATAAAGGTCCATTGCTATTAAATTCTCTAATAATTAAAGAAGTATTCATCTTTTTCATTAATTTAATATTTCCACGTTTCAAAATATCAGCTCCTATCACAGTTTTTTTGTATGCCAAAATAAGTCACTAAAAAATATTATGTATTAATTTTATAACTTTTTTTGTTGTACAAATTAAGTTTAAATAAATTATATATTGTTTTCAGATAATTGTCAAGGTTTGAATTATTTTATTTTTTTTACTGATTCCTAAAAATAAAACCTCCTACCATAAAATTAAATGATAGAAGGCTTATTTGGATAAATATATTATATTTTCGATCTTTAAACTTAAGTCAGATAATTATTTAGCAAGAGCTAACTTAAAAATGTTATATGTAGCTTTTACAGAAAACTCTCCCCACTTTCCGGTGCTCTTACTTCAAAATAATCCGCAATTGTTGCTGCTATATCTGCCAGACTTTCTCTGGGGGGAAACACCTTTGCTGGTAAATCTTTTTTATAAACTAATAAAGGTACGTTTTCTCGGGTATGGTGGCTGTGACCTACAGTTGGATCATCACCGTGATCAGCTGTGATAATAAAAAGATCATCTTCTCGTAGATTATCTATAATCTCTGGTATTCGCTGATCAACCATTTTTAAGACTCTGGCAAATTCTGCCGGATCCTGTTGATGGCCTGCCAGATCTGTTTCCTGAACATTAACAGCTATCAGACCTGAATCAGCCTCTTCCATTTCTTGCTGCATCAATCCCAGCACTTCTTCGGTTGCAACAGCAGGTAGTGATTTTCTGGCTTCAGGACAATAAATCACATCCTGCACTTTACCAATCAAGCGGACATCTATCCCCTGCTCAGCCAGAATTGAAGTGATTTGTTTTTGATGATCAATTCCATAACCAAGATGGATTACCTGATAACCTTCTCCATAAACACCGGAAGCCGTAGAATTAACACCTGTAATCTCATAATTTGCATTTTCAATACTGTCAACAATCTTCTCGGTGCTCGTATTCTTACCGCCCAGCGCAATTACTCGACTTACCTTAACACTTGCTCTGACAATTTTTCCGATTTTAAGTATTTTCTCAAAATCTATCTCTTCTAATGAACCGCTAACATTATATATTTGTCCATAATCAGCCTCAATATTATCAGCAACCACTACCCGCTGATCAACAAGCAGATAGGGGTGTTCTGGATCAGACACACTAACTTCGTGTCCTTCATTTTCCAGAGCAGTCTTAACCTTTTGGTGTACAGCTTTAAAAGGCTGTATTTTAGGATGAGTCGGACTGGATCCCATAATTTCCTGATGTCCCATAAATGTATCTGCTCCATCATAACTTAAAGCAGCATAAGTATAGGCAGCTATAATTCCTTCATTTTCTGCCATATTTTGCTGTTCAGAATCCATATCCAGAGTGCTTTTGAGAAAAGCTGGATCAAGTCTGCTTAAATTATAGGCAGCCTCCAATCCAAGTTGATTGAGATTGGTCAATTCTAAATCTTTATTGCTTTTTAATACATTACCCAGAGTATCTGCAGCCTGATCCTGCTGCCGCTGTTGTTCTTCGAGGTCATCCATCGCTCCAATTCCAAGTCCATCTAAAATTAATAATATTACTCTTTTCAAAGCCTGATCCCTCCTTTTTCATCTATCAACTGTCCCTGACTATTATAAATTCCATGCAGTTTTAATTTACCATTTTGAATCCCGCTAATCACAGCCACTCTGGCTCTGGTAACAAAAATCTGAGTTCTAAAAGCATAAAGTACTGTATCACCAATTTTTAAATTCCGATCGGTATTTTCCAGGGAGGCATAATAGTCTATCATTTCAGAATCCGGCTGTGAGGCGGGATAATTTTTTCTGTTTTTTTGATAGTCATCAGCAGCCACCAGTCCATTTTTTAGATGAGAGCGGCTGTAAAAACCACCACCAAAGGTATATGCCTTTTCATCTTTTAAATGAGATATTTCAGAAATATAAATCATTGCCGGTTTTTCTCCCTGATCATAATAACCGTGGTAAGGGGTAGTTCCAGTCAGGGCATGTCCAGGCTCTCCGTGAGTAGCTCCAGCATTGGCCAGCATTGGGATTGTCTTCTGACAGCTGACACTTGGGGTATTTAACTGTTCGATTTCCATCCCAAATTTATTATTTAAAGTTTCTGCTGTCTTAATCACCAGCTCTAAATTAGGTGTAGTTTCAATTTTTTTAGTCTGATAATTGAATAAGAGGCAGGGAAAAGCTGTCAGCCCTTTAATTTCAACACCCTTAAGTTTCATCAATTTAGGAATTACATCATCTATATTTTTTAAATCAAAACCACCAATTTGGCCTTCATAATTAAATGAATCCTCACTGTAAATCCTGAGCATTATCGGCTGCATCCTATTCTGCTCGAGGGCCAGCTTTGAAATCTGTTCTGCTTTCTGAAGGCTGTAAACGGTCATGATTTCTGGTTGATATGCTATCATTTCTGACAGCATAGAAGTCGGCACCTGAACTAAATGTCCGATGTTCCCGAGTTCAATCCCCGCCCGGGCTAAAGTCCTGGCTTCCCAGGGGTCCACAGCAACCGCCTTTTTAATTCCAGCTTCTACTACCGCCTGAGCTGCCAGTGGATTCCTCCCTAACTGTTTGCTCATAAAGTAGAGACTCAGATTATTCACTGCTGCAGCCTCTGACATCATAGCTGTATTAGCCTGAATCTGGTCCAGATCTAAAATATATGTATTTGGTTCTAAAATATTTTTTCTGTGTAGATAAAAAGCTGTATCAATTAATTCTGGATTTCTTTTCTGCATCTTTTCTAAAAACATGATTATCCCTACCTTTTTAAAGCGGATATAGTTTCTTTAATAATTCTAATTACTGTATCTGCACCGGCCCGCATCGGATTGATTCGCACCAGATATTTTTCTGCTTCCGGATTTTCCTGACGAAAAGTTCCCGAAATCCTGTAAAACATTGCTCCAATCTCATAACGTGATTCTGAACCAACAGGATAGGGCACTCCTCCCTGCTCATTAACTACTGCCAGAAAATCCCTGGCTATTGCCTTTTCAAATTCTAAAATAACAACTTTAGACTGAGCATTGGCAATAAATGAATTTTTAATCTCTGCAACTTCTCCCTGATTGAGACGCTGATTAACTTCTTCTACCGTCTGAGCCTGAATTGCCAGACTGACAGGTGTATTTACCATTGATCGGAGAGCATCCATAGCCTCAGGTCCCTGAACCTGACTGCCCCCAGAATAATTAATTGCTTCAACTTTTTTTAGATATTTTTTCTTACCCACAAGTAGTCCTATCCCGGGTGGTCCCTGAAGTTTAAAGAGCGAAAAAGTGCTCAAATCGGCACCTGCCTCAACTCCTATTTGCTCAACTTTCATTGCTGCATAGTTGTCATCTGTGATTACTGGTGTTTCCGGATATTTTGCCTTCAATATTTTTATTACTTTAGTAAAATCATAGCTGTCATCTATTTTCTGGCGACTGTGCTGAACTAAAATAGCCGCAAAATCTTCTGCTGGCAGCAATTTCTGAGCTTCCATTTCCTTTAAGCGATTGAAATCAAATTTATTAGTTTCTAAACCCATACTTTTAAATGTTACTTCAGTTGTCGGATAAACTGCTGCCTGATGAATTAAAACTTTAGACCCGACTTCAAGATTAGCATTAAAAAAAGATCTGATTGCACCAGTACCTGCCCCTCTAACTAAAAGAGCCCTTTCGGCATTAAAAAAATCTGCCAGTACATTTTCGACTCTGGCTGTATAGCAGGGCTTTTTAAATCCCGGATCAAGTCCATAATCTCCCGCTTGCAAAAGTTCTGTACCCTTAAATTCTCGCTGAATTGCATCCACAAGTTTATGCTGTAATTTTATAGCTTGATCCACACTCAGTGATTTAAGAGGATAAGTCTTCATCTTTAAAACCTCCATTTATGAAAATAATTTTGCCGGATTATTTGTCAGTATTCCATCAATCTCTGTTTGGCTTAAAGCTGCTGCTTTCAATTTTGGAATAAACTCTTCAAAAAGATACTGATAACTGTGGCCGCCATTTGCTTTTAAGTGGGACATCCGGGTAATATCAGTAGAAATTAAAATCTGATCTTTAAATCCTGCTTTAATCAACTCCTTAATCAATTTAATTCTAAATTCATCACTCTGGTATTTTAACTTACCAATAGTATCAATGCCGATAAATACTCCTCTGGCAGCAAGCTCCAGCACATAACCAATACCAGCTGCCAGGTCAAGATGACTGAGAGCAACTTTAGTTAAATCAGCACCGGCATTTTCTAAAATTTCAAGCTGCTCAAGACCACAGCTGCCCAGTGTCAGATGGGTAATAATTGGAACCCCTGTCTCCTTTTGAGCCAGAGCAGCAGCCTGCAGTAATTTTTTCTCAGCTGCAGTTATTTCCTGACTGGTACCAACTTCTCCAATCACACCTGCTTTAATATCTGTTCCATCAATTCCATCTTTAACTTCGCTGACCATAATTTCGACCAGTTCCTGTTTAGTCTTTTGATAGAAAAAATCTGGCAGATAAGGTTCTTTATAAAAACCTGTGCTGGCAATAATATTCAATCCCAGCTGATCAGCCAGATAGCGGAGTCTTTCTATATCTCTCCCCATCCCAATATTACTTAGCTCAACAATTGTTTGCACTCCAGCTTTTTTAATTGTTTTGAGATCTTCAAACAAAGCTTTTCCTTCCAATCTAGCATCTGGATCATTTTTTTGTTTTGTAAGATCTATGGTTAGATGTTCATGATACATTGTAATTCCCATCTCTTCTGCCTTTATTTGTTTATCCAAAGTATTGATCAAAATTATCAGCTCCTAAGAAATTATTTTCTTTCTCAACATAATTTTTAAGAAAATATCTATCAAATAGTTCCGGTCGCTTATAGCATTTTTGTAAATGCTCAGCTAACTTAATTACCTTAAATCCACTCTCTATTCCGGGTCTGGCCAGTAAAACCAGGGCCACCCCCAGCCTGTCAGTTGGAATAGTTATTGCTGTTGCATTTACTAAATTGGCTGCCCGCATTAGATATTTCCCGCTCTGTTTTTGGGCAGCTTCGGCAATTTTGAAACTACCAGAAACCGAATCACCATAACCATAATAATCAACAGGTCCTTCAGCAGTTATTATAATCTCATTTCCCTGGGCAAAGGCTTTTTTTATAATCTCTATTGCGTTTTTTCGATCTTCACTTCCCTTAAGATCAATCCGATTCAGATTGAAATCACTCAGCTCAGCTTCTATTTCGGCAGTAACAGCAGCCATATCTTCTCCATGAGGTAGTAAAACACTTCCCACCTCAGGTAGAGCAATAGTCAGATTTTTTTCTAACTCAACTTCTCCGGCTAGAGCCCACTGCTCCTGAGTCAGAACCTTTTTTAAAGCCAGAAGGCAGAGCTTAAAGTCGTGGGAAATAAAGCCTAGTCCAGGTTTGAACTCTAAATGGTCAGTTGAATTTCTTTTCTTAGTCCCCTGAAGTCCCATTCCTTTGGCCATCAAAGAATACAGCGAAACCGATGCTGCAGGTGCCAAAACTGAGCCACCACCATCTGTTCCTATTGCAAGATCATTTATTCCCCGGAGAATATTTATACAACCTCCACTACTGGAACCAGTCATCACTCTCAAGGTTAGAGGATTGATTAGCTCAGGATCAACTGCTCTCCCACCTCTGGCCATTTTATCAATTGTATGTAGAAGAAAACTCTGATCCTCAGTTAATTTATCCACTATTTCTTGAGTAATCTGAGAGGTGTTTTTAACCCCCAGCAGATAATGTTCTCGTTTAGATTCAACCAATTCTGCCAGTTTGTTTTTTAGTCGCTTATTATGATAAACAACTGACTTAGAATTGCAAGTAAGAGCATTATTAAATTTTTTCTCTAAATCAAAACTATTATTCATACTAACTCCTTTTTTAAACCAGGAGGCTTCAAGCCCCCTGGTTCTAATCTGTAATAAACATCTTCTCAGTTTAAATTAAAATGAGATAGAGAGTAAGGCAAAGACATTAGCAATAATACCGACTAAAATAGCTGCTGTAGGTCCAACTGCCATTCTAACTATCGGCTGGTCTCCAATTTCATTTAAAATATAGAGTCCAGCAACAAAAAGAAATCCAAAACCCGGCATAATTGCATTAGCTGCATTCATACCACCAACTAAAAGAGCTACTTCTAGTAGTTTAGACATCGCTGTTCTGATATTATCTCCAGCTTTTTTGATTCCGGGAAACCTATCCAGCAGTCCTGCCAGATTTTCTAGGAATAATATTTCTAGAGATATAATTACTGCACCGGCAGCTGCTGCCAGCAGTGGATTTTTCAAAAATAAAGCTGCAGCAAAGATAAAGGTCATTCCAACCGGGCTATATACTCCTGTTGCAATTGCTGTAGTCGCAATTAAAGGTATAAATCCAATTCCACGAGCAAGTGCTGCCAGCGCTGCTTCATTTAGAGCGCCTTCTTTCATTAAGTTTAAAGAAATTGGATCTCCAGCTAAAATTTGATAGCCAGTAGCTGCTGCAACTAAAGCTCCCATTAAAGCCAGCAGAGGTAGATTCTTTTTGATTCTGGCAACTCTTTCACTAAATACTGAAACCAGATCACCAACATTACTGCTGCTGCTTTTTTCTCTGGTAGCAAAAATTAATAAGATAATCATTCCAGTAATTAAAGCCATTCCTTCTGGATTAACATTCACTTCTAAACTACCCAGCATCAAAGGACTGAAGGTTACGGCTAACTGTCTGACAATACCTGCTGCCAGGAGAGTAAATGCACCCTTTTTGATACCAAATTGATAAGCGACTGCTAAAGCAGGAAAGGCGGCAAAGGCCACAACTATAGGATCTCCAACCTTACCCAGATCACTTAAGAAATTAACAGGCATTTTCTCGAAAATATTAACTACAAATTCAAGTCCATACATCAAACCAAGTCCATAAAGAGCACCAACAATACCCGCAGTAGCCATTCCTTTTTTGCTATCCGGGGCCCAGGTACCAATAATATCTGTTCCCAGTAAAATACTATGTATTAAAAGGATATTGGCGGATAAACTAAACGGAATTCCAAAACCAATTACCAGACCAAAACTCATCGCAAATGAGGTAGCTGCCAAATCACGTTTGCTCATTCTTCCTTCAACATATTCAGGTATAATCGGCCGCAGTCCATCATTAAACACTGCAATTCCCTTATTGGTCAGTATTGCTGCCAGTCCACCCATTAATGCCATTAAAATTGTCTGCATCTTATACACTCCTCGTTTAGATTGTTAAATTTGTTTAATCTAAGATATTTTTTAATAAAAGTGTTACAGCTTTATCAATATGATCTGCGGTAAATCCAAAGGCAACCTTACCTGCATCTACTTCCTCTTTTATTTTCTCTGCCTTGGGCCCTCTACCAGGCATCGATACAGTAGCACATTTAGCACTGGTTAAAATCGCCATTGCCATTCCCAGAGCACCACCACCACCTGTATGACAGGCACCAAAATAATAGTCAGCATTTCCGCTTTTAATAGCAGTAGCAGCCTGGATATCATCCATCACTTCAACTTCTACCTTTTCTCCAGCTATTTCCTTAATTTTATTGGCTATTTCCTGACGATCAACCTGACCTCCAACTACAATTTTCATTACTTTTTCCTCCTTTCCTGTTTAATTAAATTACAAAAATGTAATGCCAGATAATTTTTTTCTCCAGCAGGAATTTCAATTTTTGTTTTAGTTTCGATATGATCTATAAAATCCATACAGTCAGAATAAAAATTTTCTTTTTTTAATTCCAATAAAATCATTTCATCTAAATCTTCAACTTCCTCGCCTCTTTTAATTCTCATCAAGGCCATGGGTAGATGAGTCACCAGCATAGCTGCATTCTCATTTTTTAATTCAAGCTCAAAATCTGACTCAAATTTTTTTAACAAAATCTCAATTTTTTCTTTCAACTCAGCTTCCAGCTGCTCACCTTCGACAAGTATCTCCAGACGCTTTATTAATCTTGAATCCATCTTAATCCTCCTAATATTCTGGAATTAATTTATGATTATATACTTCTTCCTGGGTTTTAATAACCTCTTCGGGAACTATTGTCTTAGTCAAAATTCTCTTAATCATTCTGCTGTTTTTATTAATTAAAATTACTGCATTACTTATATCTTTATTTTTGGCAATAGAGCTATCATTTTGCAGGTCAGTAAAGTTTATATTATCTAAGTCTTTAATCTCATCATAATTCCAAACTGCTGCATCTATAGTTTTATTCTTAATATGCTCCATAATTTTCATATAAGTTAATTCTACAAATTCTACATCCTGATTCTGAGATTCTACTTTTGTTAAAACTTTATGGTCAATTGAAGTTGAGTCAAGTCCAACTTTCATCCCACTTTCAATCCTTTTGGCTTCCGGATCAGAAAAAACTATCACATGTTTAGAAAGATAGGTTCCAGGTCCAAATTCACAGAAGATCTCAAACTGGTCCTGATCATCATAATTATCAGCTGCAAATTTAGATAAGACTATAAAATCATACTTATCGTCTTTCAGGACATTTAATCTTTTTTCAGCCCCTCTGGTATAGGCAATACTATAATTAAAATCTGCTTTTTTAAACTCCTGATTTAAACCAGTTGCCAGCCCCTCATAACGAAGAGAATAAGGAAGTGGTAAAAGCCCCATAATCATTCCCAAATCGGCAATTTCCCAGAGCAGATGATAATCTAAATCAAGAATATAACTACCTAAATGTCCTTTTGACTCCAGCTCTACAGCCTGATGTTCAGTTAAAAATGATATAGCTGACTGGATAGTACCCCGTCCAGTATTATAGCGCTCCGCATAACCACTAATTGTGTCAATTCTTTCGCCTTTATTTTTTAAGAAAAAGTCCCTGGCCAGCATTGAAGTTATAAAACCAATTTTTGACATCATTTTGCTCTTTATTTCAGAAACCATCTAATTCCTCCTTTTAAATATACAGTTTTCTGTACAATGGCACAAAATAAAATACAATGTACTGTATTCTGTATATTAGTTTAGCATAAGATTTAAAATTTTGCAACTATTAATTTGATTAATTCAATAGCTGTAGCCCAACACTAACTGAACTACAGCCATTGCAGTCTAAAAATATTTATTTAATTTTAATTTATAATAATTTTGGTAGTTCTAAGCTTCTCTGGCCTCTTTTATTTTCTCTACAAAAGCTGCCGCAGTTTGAGTAACTTTATCAAAATCTCCAGTTTCAGCACCAGCAGTCAGGGAACTTCCAACTCCTTTCAGCACCAGCAGTCAGGGAACTTCCAACTCCAACCGCTGCACTTCCGGCTTTAATCCACTCCGCAACATTACCCAGATTGACTCCACCTGTAGGCAGCAGTGGTGCCTGAGGTACCGGACCTTTGATAGCCTTAATTATCTTTGGTCCAAAAAGTGAAGCCGGGAAAATCTTAACTAGATCAGCACCTGCTTCCATAGCTTTTATTACTTCAGTAACTGTCATTGCTCCAGGTATTACCGGCTTCTGATATCTATTACATAACCTGACCATCTCTTCATTAAAAGAGGGACTGACAATATATTCTGCCCCTGCTAAAATACAGGTTCTGGCAGTTTCGGCATCTAAGACAGAACCGGCACCTACTTATCCTCTTCTTTAAATTCTTTACTTAATTCGGAAATTACATCCACTGCCCCGGGAACTGTCATTGTTATCTCTATTCCCTTGATTCCACCTTTTTTGACTGCCACTGCAGTCTTAATCGCTTCTTCTGCATTTTCTGCTCTAACAACAGCTACTATACCTGTCTCTTGCAATTTACTAATTATATTCGTTGTAATCATCCCTTAAATAGTTTTTTGATACCAATATTTATATTTTTCAAACCGTGACTGATAAAATTGATGTCGCTCTAAATTAAAATCAATAACTCTGCCAGCTTCCGGCTGATAATTACTTAAATCTTTAATTTCTCCCAGAGCACTAAGACCTAAAATTATTGATCCCATTGTTGAAGCATCTTTAAAATCTGAGACAATTATTTCTCTTCCAAAAATATCAGCTGCCATCTGCAGCCACTTTTTAGAATTAGTGATACCTCCAGAAATCCGTATTTTTTCCGGTTCTAAACCCATTTCTTCAATAATTAAATAAGACTGATAAAGGTTAAATAAAACTCCCTCCATTATTGAATAATATAAGTCTGCAGATAAATGGCTCCCTTTAAGCTCACAAAACTGTGCTTTTCTTTTATCCTGCCAGCCGGGACATCTCTCTCCATAAATAAAGGGCAGAAAAATCGGTGCTTTCTTTTTGTTTACATCTTTGAGAGAACTTTCTAATTCCATGAAGTTAGAATCATTCTCTCTTATATTATTTTTAAACCACTGAGTACAGTTGCCGGCACCAGAAGTAGCAGCCCCGACTATTCTTTTTCCTTCAGCACCATAATAACACCAGGTAGATGGTTGGTCCGGAATTTTGGCTTCACTGGATGTAACCCTGAGAGCACCACTGGTCCCAACCGAAAGGGTCATAATTTTAGATTTTAAACCACCTGCTGCTATCTGATTAAGAGCTCCATCCGGGCCGGGAATTAAGACAGGCAGGCCAGATTTTAAACCAAGTTTTTGAGCAGCTTTCTTAGTTAAAGCAGCCCGATAATTAAGCTCTTTTAGTGGTGATAACTGTTCGGGTGAGATCCCTGCAAAATCAAGTATCTCCTGATCCCAGTTAAGATTGTGAATATTGAACATTCCTGACCCCGAAGCAGATGCTAAAGAAATTGCCCGGCTGTTAGTTAATTTCTCAAAAATATATTCCGGTTTAGATGAAATACACCACTTTACAAAAAAATTAGATAAAAAATTGGCGACTTATTCCTTCTTTTGATATAATATTTGTTACCTACAACAAATATGAAAGGAATAAACCGCCATGAATATTATATCAAATAACT
>Ga0247721_100027_pt1 | contig 91409 bp, 83 predicted proteins | sample MSEWel2017_08_16_FD_189089 | JGI IMG/M metagenome (GOLD analysis project Ga0247721, IMG submission 189089) | Subsurface sediment microbial communities from gas well in West Virginia, United States - MSEEL Well Study Marcellus 3H_2017_08_16 | ecosystem: Environmental > Terrestrial > Deep...
AGGCTCTGGTAGGTGAAAAGGGTAATGGCTCTGTTCTAAGAGAAAGTACTAAAACGGCAAATAGTAACAGGAATATCGATATTACTGACGAAATAGTAGAAGTACTGAAGAAAAGAAAAGAGAAACAAAAGGAGTTCAAAGAATTCCTGGGAGATAATTATCACGATGAGTATAATCTGGTGTTCTGTAAAGAAGATGGTGAAAAATATTATCCAGACAGATATAATGTTAGATATGCTGAATTAAGAGATAAAGCTGGATTAGATAAAGAAAAAACACTCCATACACTTCGCCATACACATGCTTCGATTCTTCTGCAGCTAAATGAACATCCTAAGATTGTTCAGGAGAGATTGGGTCATGCCTCAATCACTCAGACAATGGATACTTATTCTCATTTAATTCCGACTTTACAGGCTGAAGCTGCTGAAAAAGCTTCTAAATTTCTGGATGCTTGATTGAGGTGGATAGAAAGTACTGCGGTGAAATCACGGTGGGAAGCTTAATGAGAATAGATACTGAAAAAGAAAAACTGCTATAATCGCTGTTATAGCAGGAATGATATATGGTGCCCCCGGTAAGAGTCGAACCTACGCTCAAGGCTTCGGAGGCCTTTGCTCTATCCACTGAGCTACGGGGGCATTACCTAAATTATTTTAACAGAATGAGACTTTAATGTCAATAAGCTGAGCTGTTTAAAATTTTTAATTTAAAATAAAAGAATAATATTAATAATTTAACAGCAGCTTATTTTTTTTATGATATAATTATCTCTGGAAGATAAAAAATCCAGAAGGAGATTAAATTATGATAATAATTGTGATAAATAATGGCTGAACATCATCATGACCATTCAGATGTCTCAAATATTAAAACGGCTTTTTTCTTAAATCTATCCTTTACCATTATTGAGATTATTGGTGGCTTTTTAACTAACAGTATGGCTATTTTATCTGATGCCCTGCATGATTTAGGAGATTCACTTTCTTTAGCAATGTCCTGGTATTTAGAAAATTATTCTCAAAAAGGAGCAGATAAAGAATTCAGTTATGGCTATGCTCGTTTTTCGCTCTTAGGAGCCTTAATCAATAGTATAGTTTTAATCTTAGGATCTATCTTTATCTTAACAAAGGTTATTCCCAGAATCTTTGCTCCTCAGGCTTTACGTCCAGAAGGGATGTTGTACCTGGCCATTTTAGGGATAATAGTTAATGGGATTGCTGTTTTTAAATTAAGAGGTGGGGGCTCTTTAAATAAAGATGTTGTCAGCTGGCATCTTTTAGAAGATGTTTTAGGCTGGGTTGCAGTACTAATAGTAAGTATTGTTTTAATTTACAAAGATCTTCCAATCTTAGATCCACTGCTTTCATTAGCAATTAACATCTACATTTTATATAATGTAATTTCTAAGTTGAAAAAAATCTTAAATGTTTTTTTACAGAGAGTTCCACCTGGAATTGAGATCGGAGCACTGCAGCAGAAAATAGCAGCAGAGACCCAGGCGCTTGCAGCTCATCATACCCATATCTGGACCTTAGATGGAGAAAAGAATTTTCTCAGTACCCATGTAATTATTCCAGATCAATTTTCAAAAGAAGAAATAATGGAGCTTAAATCGAAAATTAAAGAATTACTGGCCGCAGAAAAAATAGATCATGTAACAGTAGAAATAGAATATCAAAATGAGGAATGTGAAAATGAAAATTGTAAGGCCTAGATAGGTCAAAATTTTAGTAGGAGGTTAATACAGTGCAGAAGAAAAAGACTCTCAGAGAAAAACTCAATTCAAAGCTGCTGGAAAAATCAGATATTCCGGTAATTGTTTTTTTAACAGTTGTTTTTAGTCTATTTTTTGTCTGGAGAATGCGGAAATACAGCCCGGATCTTTCTTTAAATCTTTTTTCGGAATTAGTCGGAGTAGCCTTTACTCTCTTTATCATCGATACCCTGCTGGTTAGATCAAAAAATAAATTATGGGAGATTGTTCATGTCGATATTGACTATTTAATTAGCCGCAATATTAATCGTCTGCGGGATGGAATTGCTACCAGGGTTTTTAGCTTTGAAGCAGATGTTGATTTTAGTAACCAGGATTATAACCAGAATGCGAAAAATTTAAGTACAAAAAGAGCAGAGTTTTTAAATGAGCTGGAAAATTTATCAGAAGAAGAAGTGTTAAGCCGTTTAAATGAAGAAGTGTTTTTTACTGAAGATAATTATGATTATTTTGATGAAAAAGCTGAGGATATCTGGGAAGTCATAAACATGAAATACTCTGAATATTTGGCACCAGAGCTTGTTTCTCAGTTAATTGATCTCCATACCTCCCTTAAAGATCTCGGAAGTTCCATCAGGCAGTATGAAAAAAGTGAATTCTTAAAAGCACACCGAGAATATTATCAAAATGCTGGTAAACAATCAGCTGCAGCTCATTTAATTGACCTAATTGAAATTCTAAATGACTTAAAAGAAGCAGGTTATTCTGAGCTGGCAAGGGACTAAATTTCTTGACACAAATCTTTTAATATGGTAAAGTAGTTAAAAATAGAATATTGTCTTATCAAGAGCGGTGGAGGGATCTGGCCCCGAGAAACCCGGCAACCAGCAGTTATACTGCCCGGTGCTAAATCCAGCAGGTTGAGCCTGAAAGATAAGTAGTTGTGTACTCCACTTCTACTTAGGAAGTGGATTTTTTATTAGCCAGGAAATTATACCTAATGGTTTGTTGTGGATAATATTTATAGTTTCATAATTTCAGCTATCAACAAAATTTAACCTTACTGTATTACAGATTGTCCGAAGGACATTTTGTTCTTTCATGTTATTTTTTGAACAGAAGCTTTTAGCAGTAATTAATAGAAAAGTAGAGAGTAATTTGAGCAGAGATTATAAGTAAATAGATTTTAAAGAAGCAGAGAAATTTAAGGAGGATAAGATTAGAAATGAAGATTAAAAATATTTTTGAGGAAAAAGAAGTAGTATTTTCACTGGAGGTTTTCCCCCCTAGACCTGATGTACCAATAGACAATATTTATCAAACCTTAGAAGAATTAAAGGATATTGACCCGGATTATATCAGTGTCACCTATGGAGCTGGTGGAGGGGTTAGAAAAAATAGAACCTGTGAGCTTTCTTCAATCATCAAAGAAAAATATGATGTAGAAGCTCTGGCCCATTTAACCTGTATCAATTCTGACCAGGAGACATTAAATAAAATTTTGTCCCGCCTGGAGAGTAAAAACATAGAAAATATTCTGGCTTTAAGAGGAGATAAACCGGTTGATGGTGAAACCGTTGGTAATTATAATTATGCCTATCAGCTGATTGAATATATAAATAAAAATAATGACTTTGGAGTAGCAGCAGCCTGTTATCCGGAAGGTCATTTAGAAACAGATAGTTTAGAACAGGATCTGGAATATCTAAAACAGAAGGTAGATTGTGGGGTTGATTATTTAATCTCACAGATGTTTTTTGATAACTCACTTTTTTATAAATTTCGCAGTAAAGCAGAAAAAAAAGGAATAAATATTCCCATTGAAGCAGGAATTATGCCGGTTATCAACAAAAAACAGGTAGGGAGAATTATAGAATTATCTGATGCATATTTTCCCGAAAAATTCCAGAAGATTTTAGATAAATATGAAGATAATCCGGAGGCTTTAAGAGATGCGGGGATTGCCTATGCAGTTGAGCAGATAGTTGACTTGATTTCCAGTGAAGTTGATGGAATCCACCTTTATACAATGAACAATGCTTATGTTGCCCGTAGAATCAAAGAAGCAGTTGGATCTTTGATTACTCACATCAATGGAAAAAAGGCTGATTAAAATGGAATTAGAAATTGAAAGAACCGAAGTTTTAAGGTATTTACAGACTTCAAAAGATTTAAAAGATGATAATATTAATCGTTTAATTAAAGAAGCGACAGCTGAAATTAAGGATTTGATTAATTTTCGTTATCTTTACCGTAAGTTTCCGATTAAACTAAATGAGGATGGAGTAAAGGTCAGGGGTACAACTCTGACTTTGAAAGGGAAAAGTATTAAAAAACATCTGAGTAATTCCAAAGAAATATATATAATGGCTGCTACCCTGGGAGCACAAGTCGATAAAAAAATTTCCTATTATGAAAAAGTTTCAGTTACAAAATCGATGATCTTTGATGCCTGTGCCACCACGGCCATTGAAGCGGGCTGTGATCAGGTTGAAAAAGAGATCAAAAAAGAAGTTCTGGCAGCTGGGAATGAGGATATTACCTTTCGCTACAGTCCTGGTTATGGGGATCTGGGAATTGAGATTCAAAAAGAAATTTTAAGGATTTTAAAGGCACCTAAAAAAATTGGTTTAACTGCTTCCAAATATAATATGCTGATTCCGACTAAATCAGTAACTGCAGTTATTGGAGTCATTGCAGAAAAAACTGAAGTTGATCAGCAGCCTGAAGAGCGCCTGGACACAGGCAGCGAAAGCAAAAATTCAGAAGATAGAGATTTAGAATTTGAGATAAGGCACTGCAAAAATTGTATTTTATATCAAGACTGTGAGCTGAGAAGGAAGGGGATTTATTGTGGAGCTAAAGGATAAACTGGGGGAAAAAATAATATTATTTGATGGAGCCATGGGAACAGTGCTGCAGCAGCGGGGTTTGAAGGCCGGTGATGTTCCTGAAAAATTGAATATAGAAAAAAGGGAAGAGATTGTTGAGATCCATAAAAGTTATTTGAAGGCTGGAGCTGAAATTTTAACTACCAATACCTTTGGGGCCAATGCCTTAAAAATGGAAGAAATAGATTATTCTGTGGAAGAAGTTATTGCTGCTGCTGTTCAGAATGCCCGGCAGGCAGCAATAGAATCGGGAATTGAAGCAGCAGTTGCTCTGGATATGGGTCCTTTAGGAGAACTTTTAGAACCAATGGGCAGCCTGAGCTTTGATGAAGCATACAGTCTTTATCAGCAGCAGGTGCTGGTCGGGGTTGAAGAGGGAGCTGATCTAATACATATAGAAACAATAGCTGATCTTTATGAAGCCCGGGCAGCTGTCCTGGCAGCTAAAGAAAATTCCAATTTGCCTGTATTTTGTACCCTGACTTTTGAAGAAAATGGTCGGACCTTTACCGGGAGCAGTATCCGCTCCATGATTTCTGTGCTGGAAGGTCTGGAAGTAGATGGAATTGGACTCAACTGCTCCCTGGGTCCGGAAAAATTGGAACCGCTGGTTGAAGAGGTGCTTCAATATTCTAAACTTCCGGTTATTCTGCAGGCAAATGCTGGTTTGCCAGTAATGGAGAATGGAGAAACAGTATTTAAAATCTCTCCAGCGGAATATTTTAAACCGTTAACCCGACTTTACGAAAAAGGACTGGCGGTTATTGGAGGCTGCTGTGGAACAAACGAAGAGTTTATTTCTTTGATTGCTGAGGAACTAAAAAATAAAAAAGTAAAAAAAAGAGAAGTTATAAGAGAAAGTCTTGCCTGTTCTTCCTCTCAGTATGTTAATCTGGCTGGAGTTAATGTAGTGGGAGAAAGAATTAATCCAACCGGGAAAGCTGCCTTTAAAGAAGCTTTAAGAAATGGTGACTTAGACTATATTCTAAAAGTGGCTGTGGAAGAAGTAGATGCAGGAGCAGATATTCTGGATGTCAATCTTGGGCTGCCGGAGATAGATGAAAAAAAAGTGATGCTTAAACTGATCAAAGAACTGCAGGGAATCCTGGATATTCCCTTACAGATTGATTCCAGTAACCCAGAGGTTATAGATGATGCTTTAAGATATTATAATGGAACAGCAATTGTCAATTCAGTTAATGGGGAGCTTGAAGTACTGGAGAAAACTTTGCCGGCTGTTAAAAAATATGGAGCAGCAGTTATTGGTTTGACTATGGATGATAATGGAATACCTACAACTGCTGAGGGACGCTTTAAAATTGCCAAAAGAATAGTTAGCAGAGCAGCTGAACATGGAATTAGCAGAGATAAGATTATTATTGACTGCCTGACACTTACTGCTTCTGCTCAGCAGGAGGGAGTCAGGGAAACTTTAAAAGCAGTACAGATGGTTAAAGAAGAGTTGGGAGTTAAAACAACTCTTGGAGTCTCTAATGTTTCGTTTGGCCTGCCGGCTCGACCTATTTTGAATAGAACTTTTTTATCAATGGCTCTTTATCAGGGTTTAAATCTGCCGATTATTGATCCAAATGATGTTGAGATGATGGCAGCAGTTAAAGCAGCTGCTGTGCTCAATAATATTGATCAGGGTGCTGCTCAATATATTGAATATATGTCTGAACTTGAGAATAAATCTGAACCTGAAGTGAAAAAAGAAGATTTGAATGAAGAAAATGATTTTCAGACTGTAATTATTAGAGGTTTAAAAAGTGAATCTGCTCGTTTGACTAAAGCCATTTTAAAAGAGAAAGAAGCTTTAGAAGTGGTAAATGAGTATCTGATACCTGCCCTTGATATAGTGGGTGAACGCTATGAAAAAGGAGATATCTTTTTACCACAGCTTGTACAATCAGCTGAAACTGTAAAAGAAGCTTTTTCCGTTTTAAAAGAGGAAATGGCGTGCACAGGTGGTAGAGATATTTCTAAAGGTAAAATTGTAATGGCTACTGTCAAAGGTGATGTTCATGATATTGGGAAAAATATAGTTAAAACTGTGCTCGAAAACTACGGTTATCAGATTATTGATCTGGGACGGAATGTGAATATCAGAGAAGTAGTTAAATCTGTTGTGGAAAATGAGGTTAAACTTTTAGGATTGAGTGCATTAATGACCACCACTGTTAAAAACATGGAAAAAACAATTAAAGCAGTTCGAGAGCAGGCTTCCGAGTGTCAAATCATGGTTGGGGGTGCTGTACTAACTACTGATTATGCGGAGATGATAGATGCAGATTTTTATGCCAGAGATGCAAAAGAAGCTGTAGAAATTGCAAAGGAAGTTTTTGCAGAATAAGTTTATTTTTATAATTAATTTCATAAAAATAGTTTAAATTAAAACTGCCTCCAGTCTTAAGGCTGGAGGCGTAATTAATCTTATTTAATTTCTTTAATGTCATTTTGTCTGGCAGCCAGATCGGCGTAATGAACTGCATGCTGTTTTAATTCAATAATTTTTTCTTTTGTAATACTGCGTATTACTTTAGCAGGAACTCCCAAAATGAGACTTCCGGGTGGGATTTTAGCGTTTTCTGGAACTACTGCTCCGGCTCCAACAATTGAACCTTCGCCAATCCAGGCTCCACTTAAAATTGTAGCATTCATACCAATTAGTGATTTACTATCAATTTTACAGGCGTGGATTACTGCATTATGGCCAATAGTTACATAATCACCAATTTCAACTCCTTGATTCTGCCCAACATGGACAGTTGAGTTTTCCTGAATATTTGAGTATTTTCCTATTTTAATTTCGGCCATATCAGCTCTCACAACAGTATTATACCAGATGCTGCTGTGTTCAGCTATTTTTACATCTCCAATTACTCTGCTGCCGGGAGCAATAAAAGTATTTGCTGCAGTCTCGGGACTTTTATGTTTAAATTTATAAAGCATTTTTAAAACCTCCATTTTTCGCTTTCTAGTTAATTATTTCTATTTAAAGTTTAAAACTCCTCTTTTAATGGTCATTTAACTTGCAAGGACTGTTAAAATAATTTATAATTAAAGATGTATAAAATTAGAGGTGAAAAATATGTCAAAAAAAAGAGTGGCTATTTTTGGTGGGACCTTTGATCCCCCACATTTAGGACATTTTATTATAGCGGAACAGATAAAAAATCGCTTCTCACTGGCCGAAATAATTTTTATGCCGGCTGGAAAGCCGCCACATAAAAAAGATAAGGATATTTCATCTGATCAGGATAGGTTTAAAATGCTTAAATTGGCTGTAGCTGGAAATCAAGATTTTTCTATTTCTGACTGGGAGATTAAAAAAGATGGTTATTCTTATACTGCACAGACTTTATCTCAATTTGTACCTCAGCTTGATGCAGAAGAGGTCTTTTTTATTATAGGTGCTGATTCTTTAGCAGAAATTTTCAAATGGAAAGAACCAGAATTTTTATTATCAGAAGCTAAGTTTATAGCTTATAATCGACCAGATTATGATTTTGAAGAAATTTTGGGCCAGCAGAAATATCAACCTTATTTAAAAAATATCTCGATCTATCGGGGTTTGAATATAGAAATATCTTCTTCTTTTATTAGAGAAGAAATTAAAAAAGGTAATTCCATTCGCTATTTAACTTTAGAACAAATTGAAAAGTACATAATAGAAAATAATCTTTACAGGTGATTAAATGTCATTAAAAAAAGAGAAACTAAAATCTGATCTTGATTTAGAAAAAATAAAAAAAATATTAGGTAAAGAAAGATTTAAGCATACAATATTTGTACTGAAAGCAGCTTTAAAGATTGCAGAAAAACAAAACTTTAATCTCAAAAAAGTAGAAACAGCTGCTTTATTACACGATATTGCAAAAAGTAAAAATGATAGTGAATTAAAAGATATTGTTAAGAACTCAAACTGGGAACCGGATCAACTGGAGTTAGCGATTGCTCCAGTGCTGCATGCACCAGCAGGAGCAGTGATGGCAGAAAATATCTTTGGAATAACTGATTCGGAAATTTTAGAGGCAATTCGCTTTCACACTCTCGGCCATCCAAAGATGGGGGAGACAGCTCAGGTTATTTATGCAGCAGATTTTATATCTGAAGACAGAGATTTTGAAGGTTTAGATAAAATTAGAATTGAAATTGAAAGAGATTTTGAATCAGGATTATATTTAATTACATCTCATATTATTAAATATCAGCTTGAACAGGATAATATGATCCATCCTTATTCAAATGATTTCCGAAATAAACTATTAAAGAGAAGTGATTAATAAATGTTAGAAAAATTAACTGACTGGAAATATATAGCTTTAATTATATTTCTGGTGATTATAGGGATTGCTATTCCATTTTTGTGGAATGATGAATTAAGTCAAATTTCTTCCAGTGGACCTTTTAAAGATAACAAAGTCAATATTCTGGCTGTAGGTTATGATTCAAATGTGAATGGTCCTTCTCGGGCAGATAGTATTATTTTAATTAGTCTGGATGTAGAAAGTAATAAGGCAGGTCTTATTTTTCTGCCCCGTGACACTTATATTGATTCGAATAAAAGAAATTTTACTAAATTGAATTCTTCTCATGTTTATGGTGGAATAGAGTTAACCCAGGAAACAGTGGAGGAAATGCTGAAGATTGAAATTGACTATTATCTAGAAACAGATTTTACCGGTTTTGAAAAAATTATTGATCGTCTGGGTGGAGTAAATATAAATGTAGCCCGGAATTTAAATTATGTTGATAAAGCAGGAGGCCTTTATATTAATATTCCAGCAGGTCAGCAGACTTTAAATGGAAAGAAAGCCCTGCAGTATGTTCGTTATCGTGATGCAAGAGGAGATATTGGAAGAATTGAAAGGCAGCAGAAGTTTATTGATGCTGTTTTGTCGAAACTGCTTTCTCCTTCTATAGTACCCAAAATACCAGGGATCATTAAAGAAGCAAATGAAGCAGTAAATACTAATATTCCTATCCAGGATATAAAACCATTTTTAAATACCGCTAAAGAAATTGATTTAAGTCAGATAGAATCTAAGATGCTGCCGGGGACGGCAAGGTATATTAATGGAATCAGTTATTGGGTACCTGATATTGAAGAAGCAGAGATAATGGTAGATAGTCTGGTTAGAAATAAGTCATATATTAAGAATAAAAAATATCAGTTAAGAGTTTTAAATGGTGTTGGTAGAGCTGGTGCTGCTTCAAATACAGCAGAGTTGTTAGAAAAATATGGCTTTCAGATTGCTGATATAGGAAATGCTGATCATTATGATTATCAGAGTTCAATTATTAAATATTATACTCAGAAGGACAGGGAAACAGCTTTTCAAATTGCAGAGCTGCTGGGTGGTCAGACTGAATTTGTTGAAGAAGCTGAAGAAGATTCAGCTAAAAAAATAGAAGTTATAGTTGGAGCAGGCTATGAGAGGTCTGTATAAGGAGGAGTTTGTTAATGTCAGATATAAGTATTAAAGATATAGCTTTGCTGGCTGCAGATGCAGCTGATGATAAAAAAGCAGAAGACATAGATATTCTAAATGTTGAGGGTTTAACTGTAATTGCAGATTATTTTGTGCTCTGCAGTGCTAATTCTGATCAGCAGGTTAGAGCTGTGGCAAGGTCTATTGACGAAAAACTATCTGAAATAGGTATTGAGCCCAAAAAAATTGCGGGTATGGATGATGCCAGATGGGTACTGATGGATTATGCAGATGTAATTGTTCATGTTTTCCATAAAAGAGAAAGAGAATATTATGATCTAGAACGACTCTGGTCAGATGCAGAAAAAATTCTGCGTCAGGAAGAGGAGTAAGCTGGCCTGGATATGAGGCTGGATATAACTTTGTTTTTATTTCAATAATATAGATAAAATTTTTGAATAAATGAGGAGAGTGAAGATCTTTGCAGGACTATTATCCATTTCAAGAAGTAGAGAAAAAGTGGCTTAAAAATTGGGAAGACTCAAATTTACATAAGACTGGAGATGATCCGGATAAGGAAAATTATTATGTTTTAGAAATGTTTCCCTATCCATCTGGCAATTTGCATATGGGTCATGTGAGGGTGTATTCTATTGGAGATGTTATTGCCCGTTATAAAAGAATGAAGGGTTATAATGTTTTACATCCAATGGGTTGGGATGCCTTTGGGCTGCCTGCCGAAAATGCAGCTATCAAACATGGAAATATCCATCCTAAAGAATGGACCTGGGATAATATTGCCCATATGAAAGAACAGATGAAGGCTATGGGTTTAAGTTATGACTGGGACCGGGAAGTAACTACAGCAGCAGAAGATTATTATAAGTGGACTCAGTGGTTTTTTACTCAGATGTTTAATGATGAATTAGCCTATAAAAAGGAATCAACTGTTAACTGGTGTCCAAGCTGTGAGACAGTACTGGCCAATGAGCAGGTAGTGAATGGAACTTGCGAACGCTGTGGAACAGAGGTTGATCACCGTGAACTTGAACAGTGGTTCTTAAAAATAACTGATTATGCAGAAAGACTTTTAGATGACCATGAGCTTTTAGAAGGCTGGCCGGAAAAAGTAAAAACTATGCAGAAAAATTGGATCGGCCGCAGTGAGGGTACCAGAGTTAATTTTGAGCTGCCCAAACTGAATAAGGAATTAGAAGTTTTTACAACCAGACCTGATACCTTATTTGGAGCAACCTATATGGTTCTGGCACCTGAGCACCCTTATGTTTCAGAATTAACAGCCGGTACTGAAAAAGAAGAAAAGGTTAAGGAATTTGTCAAAAAAGTTAAGAAGCAGAAAGAACAGGAAAGAACTTCTGCCGAAACTGAAAAGCTGGGTATGTTTACCGGTGCTTATGCTGTTAACCCGGTTAATAATGAAAAAATACCTGTTTATATAGCAAATTATGTTCTGATGGGATATGGTACTGGAGCAATTATGGCAGTTCCAGCTCACGATCAGCGTGACTTTGATTTTGCCCGTAAATACGATATAGATATTAAAGCTGTAATCCAGCCAGAGGATTGCAAAGAAGAATTAGAGGGCTCAGAAATGGAAGCAGCTTATGCTGGAGAAGGACATCTAATTAATTCTGGTAAATACAATGGTTTAAGTGTCGAAGAAGCTTTTGATAAAATTGTTGAAGATTTTTCTGAATCAGGTTTTATCAAAGTAGAAACCAATTATCGACTGCGTGACTGGTTAATCTCACGTCAGCGTTACTGGGGAGCTCCAATTCCTATTGTTTATTGTGACTACTGTGGAGCTGCAGCAGTACCTGAGGAAGATCTGCCGGTTAAACTACCACATGATGTTGAGTTTTCTCCAACTGGAGAGTCCCCACTGAAAAAAGTAGATAGTTTTGTTAACACAACCTGTCCTGAGTGTGGCGGCCCGGCTACAAGGGAAACTGATACGATGGATACCTTTGTTGATTCTTCCTGGTATTTTATGCGTTATGCAGATCCTAAAAATGACGAGATTCCATTTACTAAAGAAAATTTAGATAACTGGTTCCCTGTGGATCAGTATATTGGTGGAATCGAGCACGCTATTTTACATCTTCTTTATGCTCGTTTCTTTACAAAAGTGGTTCATGATATGGATCTAACAGAGCATGTTGAACCCTTTACTAACTGGCTGGCTCAGGGAATGGTGCTTAAAGATGGGGCCAAGATGTCCAAATCAAAAGGTAATGTAGTTGATCCTAAAGATATTTTAGCTGAATACGGTGCAGATACAGCCCGTTTATTTATACTGTTTGCGTCACCACCGGAAAAAGATTTAGAGTGGAGTGATAAGGGAGTAGAAGGTGCTAACCGTTTCTTAAATCGTGTCTGGCGCTTTGTAACAGAAAATCTTGAACTGATCAAAAATGAAGACGCTGAAGTTAATGCTGACAGTCTGGATCAAGATGAAAAAACACTTTATCGGACAATGCATGTCAGCATTAAAAAAGTAAGTGAAGATGTTGGAGAGAGATTGAACTTCAATACAGCAATTAGTGCAATTATGGAGTTAACAAATGCAGTTTATTCTTACTTAAATGACCGCAGTGCTGAAGAAACTAATACTGCCTTAATTAAAGCAGCTGCAGAAAATATTATTCTTTTACTGGCTCCATTTGCTCCGTTTATTACCGAAGAACTCTGGCAGCAGCTTGGACATCAGGAAAATGTTCATGCAGCTCAGTGGCCGGAATATAAAGAGGAAGCTCTAAAAAAGGATGAAATTACAATTGTCATCCAGGTTAATGGTAAGGTAAGAGATAAGATTAATATTGCTGCAGATGTTTCTGAAGAAGAAGTAAAAGCCAGGGTTATGGAGGAAGAAAAGATTCAGTCCTATCTTGAGGATGGAAATTTAGTTAAAACAATTTATATTCCAAAGAAATTAGTCAACCTGGTAATTCAGTAAAACGTAGAGGTACCGTGTACCATCCGAATCGTGTCGAAATAAGTCGAAAATATAATAAATGAATTCTAGCTCCTGGGAACTTATCGGATATTCAGTTTCCAGGAGTTTGCTTATTGATAATTGTTGTTTATAAACTTGATAAATTAGCTATTAATTAACGAAATCTGTTGACTTTGAAAATCGTTTTCAGTATAATGAAGTTAGGACAGAAGAAATTATAATAATTTATAATTAATTAGGTGAAACTTTTGTTTTATCAGATGAGTTTAAAAAAGCAGCAGGAGGGAAAAATTAATGACTCTAGTTGATATGACACATGGAAATAAATTTATTATAGATAAAATTGAGGATAAGGATACCCGTTTACAGGCTTTACGTTTTGGAATCAGTGAAGGTTCAGAAATTGAATGTGCAGGTTTGATGCCCGGTGGTCCTGTAATCTTAAAAAAGAACTTACAGGAAATTGCCATTGGACGCCGAACTGCCGAAAAAATAAGTGTTAAGAAAAAAGGAATGATTTAATTGAGTCACTGCGGTCAAACAGAGATTGATACTGAACTGCAGGCTGATAAAAAGATAGTACTGGCTGGAAATCCGAATGTAGGTAAATCAATATTCTTTAATTACCTCACAGGTATTTATGTCAGTGTTTCTAATTATCCCGGGACTACCCTTGATATCAGCAGCGGCAAAATGGGTGATGCAGCTGTTTATGATACTCCAGGAGTTTATGGAGTCGGTTCCATAAATGATGAGGAAAGAGTAGCCAGGGATATTATTATGTCTGCAGATATTATAATTAATGTTGTTGATGCAAGTCATCTGGAGCGAGATTTATTTTTAACACAGCAGCTAATTGATCTTGATAAAAAAATGATTGTGGCGTTGAATATGATGGATGAGGTGGAAAAAAACAATATTTCTATTGATCTTGAAGCTCTGGAAAAAGAACTAGGTGTCCCAGTTTTTCCAACAACTGCTGCCAAACATAGAGGTTTGGATAAACTTAAGCAGTCAATTGAGCGGGCGGTAAAAGGGAACACTATTTTTGCTGAAAATCCGGAATTGGAAAAAGAACTGAAAGATATTGAAGCTGAGACTGAAAATAGAGCTGATGCCTTAATGATTTTAGAAGAAGATGAAAATATTCGCGGCCAGTATTCCAGGCTAAAATCTGCTCCAGAATTAAGAGAAGTAATTTATACCTCTCGCCGTCAGCGGGTGGATCAGATTACTGATCGAGTTTTAAGTTATGATGAAAATGCAAGTCAGCTGGCAAGAAAAATTGGTGCTTATATGTTAAAACCGGTGACAGCTATTCCGATGCTCTTAGTGCTCTTATATTTAATTTATCAATTTATCGGAGTTTTTATTGCTCAGACAGTTGTTGGAGTTACGGAAGAATTAATTTTTGTTGAAAATTATGAGCCTTTTGTCCGTAATATAATAGCAAATACTATTGGACTGGAAAACTTTGTTGGTCAGCTTCTGGGAGGAGAATATGGAATTTTAACTATGGCGGTAACCTATATCTTTGGATTACTTTTACCACTGGTAGCCGGTTTTTACTTTTTGCTTTCTATTCTGGAGGATTCCGGTTATTTACCAAGAATTGCAGTGCTTATGGATCGCCTGCTGCAGAAAATTGGTCTTAATGGTCGGGCAATTATTCCCATGCTTTTAGGTTTTGGCTGTGTAACCATGGCCACCATTACCACCAGACTGCTGGGAACAAAAAGAGAGAGAATTATTTCTATTTTTCTTCTGGGACTGGCAATTCCCTGTTCGGCCCAGCTTGGTGTAATAGCAGGCTTAATAGCACAACTTGATGTCTTTTACATCTTAGTTTATGTACTGACAATTTTTGCAGTTTATGTTCTGGCTGGAACTTTTTTGAATAAGGTTCTACCGGGAGAATCGAGTGACTTATTAATTGATTTACCCCCAATCAGGCTGCCGGATCTAAAAAATGTCTTTAATAAAACTTATCAGCAGACAGCAGCCTTTGTTAAAGAGGCTGGGCCAATTTTTGTTTTGGGTGCTGCACTGATTACTGTAATGCAGAAAACAGGTCTGCTGGCCCTGATTACCCGGGGAGCAGAACCAATAACAGTTAACTGGCTTGGACTGCCGGCAGAAACAGCAACCGCCTTTGTGATGGGGATTATCAGGCGTGATTTTGGAGCAGCTGGTTTAACTTCAATTGCTCTAACACCAGTCCAGATAACAATTTCTTTAATTACTTTAACTTTATTTGTACCCTGTATTGCAGCGATGATGATTATGATTAAGGAACGAAACTTTAAAGAGTCAGTTTATATCTGGTTTGGAAGCTGGATTACTGCTTTTATTACAGGTGGACTTGTTAATTTACTGATTTTTTAATAATTTTGGACTGCCTGGATTTATATTGAAGTACCGATTGCAAGCTTATAATTAATTACTCTACTTTTAATTATTCTGGCAGTTTAAGAGGGAAGAAGGTGTTTTAGGATGGATAATTGTGATTTAAATATTCAACCAGAAGAGGATAAGAAAATTGTCTGTCCCACCTGTGGTTATAAAATGAAGGAATTTAAGAAAATTAAATGTCCCCGCTGTAATAGTTATTTATTAAAAAAATGTTCTGAATGTGATAAGTGTTCTTTATTTTAGCTTCAATTTTTGGTAAAATAGATTAGCATTGTTTTGAATCAAAATTTTCTATAAGGAAAGAGTGGTTATAGATGAAAGAAAAAGCCAGAGTAATTAAAAAAGAAGATGGTCAAAGTCTGGTTCAAATTATAAGGACTTCTGCCTGCAGCCACTGTGACGAAAAGTGTATGCTGGCTGATGATTCACATGAGGTAGAGGAAATGGAAGTTTTAGTTAATGATCCAATTGGAGCAGAAGTTGGAAGTACAGTTGAACTAGAAATGGGTGCTCGCCCAATTTTATTTTCTGCCCTTGTTGTTTATTTACTTCCTTTAGTGGCGATTATAGCTGGTTATTTTGCCGGCAGCAGCTGGTTGACTAGTATCATTACTAATGCAGAAATAGCAGGAATTATTGGATCGGGATTAGGATTTTTACTATCATTTGCCTCACTCAAATTTTTTGATAAAAAAGCGGGATCTAAAAGTTATTTCCATCCCGAGATAACAAGAGTTGTAACTCAGAATGGTTTTTATTTTGAAAGTTAATTATAAATAAATTTTGAAGGTGATCAGGTGGCAGCAGATAACAAAGCAATTATTAATGAAGATAGTTCAACTAAAAAGGTAATATTTAAGCTTGCCTGGCCTGTAATAGCCGAACATTCTCTGGCAACAATTACCCATATTGTTGATATGATGATGGTTGGTAGGCTGGGTGCTTCTGCTGTGGCTGCAATTGGTTTAACCATGCAGCCTGTATTTTTTTCTACTGCTCTGGCCTCAGCTCTGGGGGTAGGAACCACCGCTTTAGTTTCTCGTTTCACAGGTTCAAATGAAAATAATAAAGCTGCTTCAGTTCTGCAGCAGTCGGTTTTACTTTCTATTATTTTTTCCTTAGTCTTTGCCGCTATTTTTTATTTTTTTGCGCCTGCTTTATTAATTTTCATGGGGGGAGAGGCAGAGGTGATCAGGTTAGGAACGGGTTACTTAAGAGTGATGACCCCTGGCTTTGTATTTATGGTGCTTGCTTTTATTGTAACTGCTGCTTTAAGGGGTGCAGGAGAAACTAAAACTCCAATGAAGGTTAATATTGTAGTTAATATTTTAAATATTGTGGGTAACTATCTTTTAATTTTTGGTAATTTTGGCTTTCCCCGCCTGGGAGTAAATGGTGCAGCTCTGGCAACTACTATTGCCAGATCAATCGGAGGTATTATTTTGCTGGCACTGACTTTTTCTGACTACAGCGTTTTGAAAATGAAAATAAAAGGTTTCTTTAAATTTGATGTTGAGCTGACTAAACGAGTTTTGAAAATTGGCATTCCAACTGCAATGGAAGAATCGGTCAGAAGATTAGCTCAGCTTTTATTTATTAGAGTCATAGCCTCTCTGGGAACTACTTCTTTTGCTGCTCACCAGATTTCCTTAAATGCAGAATCTATTTCCTATATGCCGGGTTTTGGAATTGCAGTTGCAGCCACTACAATTGTTGGTCAGAACCTTGGTGCCAGAAATCCTAGAGGTGCAGAAAAGGGAACATTTGAAGCCTGGAAAATTGGTTCAATAATTATGGGTTCTATGGGAATAATATTTTTGATTTTTCCGGAACAGTTAATTAGATTATATACCGCTGACCCAGAAATTATCTCCAGAGCCGCTTTGAATTTAAGAATAATTGCTTTAGCTCAGATTCCAATGGGCACCCACTTTATTTTTTCTGGTGCTCTAAGAGGAGCTGGAGATACAAAAGCAGTATTCTATTCTACAGCTATTTCGACCTGGTTTTTTCGCCTTGTTCTTGGCTATATTTTAGTGCATCCGCTGGGACTTGGTCTGGTTGGTGCCTGGACTGCTATGGTTATTGACTGGACAGTTCGAGGCAGCTATGTCTTTTATCGATTTAAAAAGGAAAAATGGAAATTAATAGACGTTTAGATATTGTCTGAATATTTTTACTTTTTTAAATAACTTGCAATTTTTCCGATTCAGCTATATAATTATAAAAAATAAGATTTATGATATAATAAATTAAATCCATTGAATGAGAGAGTAAAAATAATTTTGCTTTACAGCAAGTCGGAACAGCTGGAAGTCCGATAAGCAGATTATTTTGAAGCGCACTCAGGAGGAGCTCTTCTGAAATTAGTAGGTAGAGACGTTGAACGCGTTAAGTTTTAGAGTGGTCAGTTATTGACTGGCAACTAGAGTGGTAACACGGGTAATTCCTCGTCTCTTATTTGATAAGAGAGCGGGGATTTTTTAGTTTATATTGTTTTATGCAGGTGATAAGTTTTTTAACTAAAAATTTTAGTAATTTAAATTATTAAAGCAGCTTAGAGCAGTAAGTAGGGACGAAAATTTATTAAATGCCAGAGAGAATTCAAGGAGGAGATTATTATGGCTTATAACTTAAAGGGAAGAAATTTTTTAACACTAAAAGATTTTTCTAAAGCAGAAATTAATTATCTATTAACCCTATCAGAAGATTTAAAGGCCAAAAAAAGAGCAGGAATCAAAGGGGATAATCTGGCTGGAAAGAATATTGCTTTAATTTTTGAAAAACCATCTACCAGAACCAGATGTGCCTTTGCAGTTGCCGCAAAGGATGAAGGTGGAATGCCCGAATATCTGGGTAAAAATGATATTCAGCTGGGCAAAAAAGAAACTGTTGCTGATACAGCCAGGGTTTTAGGAAGAATGTTTGATGGAATAGAATTTAGAGGTTATGAACATCAGACAGTGGAAATTCTGGGAGAATACGCAGGAGTTCCTGTCTGGAATGGACTGACCGATCTTTACCATCCAACCCAAATTCTGGCTGATTTTTTAACTTTAAAAGAAAACTTCGGTAAGTTAGAAGGTTTAAATCTAGTTTACACTGGTGATGGCCGCAACAATATGGCTAATTCTCTGATGGTCGGTTCAGCAATTATGGGGGTAAATTATACTATTGTTGCTCCAGAAGAACTCTGGCCTGAGAAAGATCTGGTGGCAGAATGCAGAGAACTTGCAGTAGCATCAGGGGCTGAAATTAAGCTAATCGCTGATGTAAAAGCAGGGGTTAAAGGGGCAGATGCAATTTATACTGATGTCTGGGTTTCTATGGGTGAGGAATCTGAATTCGAAAAAAGAATCGAGCTTTTAACTCCCTATCAGGTAAATATGGACATGATAAAAATGACAGAAAATCCTGAGGTTATATTTTTACACTGCCTTCCTGCCTATCATAATCTAGAGACAGAAAATGGTCAAAAAATATATGATGAATATGGATTAGAGGAAATGGAAGTTACAGAAGAGGTATTTGAAAGTGAATATTCTAAGGTTTTTGATGAAGCAGAAAATAGAATGCACACAATAAAAGCTGTCATGACAGCTACATTATAAGGGGTGGTTGAGATGATGACAGCAGTGAGCAGACAGTGTAAATATACATGTAGACAGGGAGTTTTAGCTGATGCAGAGGAAATTCATATTTTAATGCAGCAGGCTTTTGCGGATTATGCAACGAAAAAGAAAGAGCAGAATGATCAGGAAAAAGTTATTAATTCGGCTCTACAGGAAGAACTTCAGGCTGTAAAAGCAGACTTAAAAGATAATATAGTAATGGTTCTTAGTGATGGTGACCAAATAATTGCCTCACTCAGGCTGGAAGAGATTAGTGAACATCGCTATCTCCTAAAAAGATTTGCCGTTTCTCCTGATTATCAGAATCAGGGTCTGGGAACCATGCTTTTTCAGCAGGCGGTTGAGAAATTAAATGAGTTAAATGCTCAGTATCTTCAGCTTTATTCTTCTTTAGAAAACGAAAAATTAATTTGTTTTTATCAGGGGCTCGGTTTTAACTGTCTGGAAACAGACCACAGTAAAGGTTATGAGCGCGGCCTTTGGGTAAAGACAATTAAATAAATTTGTCGAAATTCCCTCGACAAACTTCATTTTAAATAATCAATAGTTATTTAAGAATGGAGAAGTGAAAAGCCCACTCTGTTTGCGAGCAGAGTGGGCTTTTCGTTATAATGTACTTTTTAAGAGGAATTTATTCTTTTTAAAAGAATAAATATTAATAGAAAGATTAAATCTGGAGGAAATAAAATGAATAAACAAAAATTATTGGCATCTATTCCGGCTATAAATGATTTTTTAGCAGCAAAAAAGGCAAAAAAAATCATAAAAAAATATTCACGAGCCAGGTTTTTAAAAATTCTACGCAAAGAGCTTGAAGAAATACGAGAAATGATACTTACAGAAGAAGTAGAGATTGCTCAAAAGAAATTGGAAGTTAGTGAAGTTTTAAATTCAGTTTTAAAAAAGCTGGAATCAGAAGAGGAAAAAGGAGTTAAAAAAGTGATCAATGCTGGAGGAGTCATTCTCCATACCAACCTTGGTCGCTCGCTGCTGGCTGAAAACGCTTTAAAAAAAGTTGAAGAAGTTGCAGGGGAATATTCTACACTGGAATTTGATTTAGAGAGCGGCAGTAGAGGTTATAGATACAATAGAATTAAACAGCTGCTTAAGGATTTAACTGGAGCGGAATCTGCTGTGGTGGTCAACAATAATGCGGCGGCAGTAATGTTAGTTTTAAGATCTATTTCAGAGGCAAAAGAAGTTATTATCGCCAGAGGTGAAATGGTGGAGATTGGAGGTTCTTTTCGGGTGCCCGAAGTTATGGAGAATAGTGGAGCAATCTTAAAGGAAGTTGGTTCCACAAATAAAGTGTATCTAAAGGATTATCTAACTGCAGTTGGTGAAAAAACAGGAGCCCTGCTTAAAGTTCACACCAGTAATTATCGTATTCAGGGCTTTACTCATTCTGTCAGTGCAGAGGAGATGGTTGAAGCAGCACATCAGCATGACTTACCTGTAATTGAAGATCTGGGAAGCGGTATCTTATTTGACCTTTCCGAATATGGTCTTCCCGGGGAACCAACTGTTCAGGAAGGGATTGCAGCAGGCATTGATATACTGACCTTTAGTGGAGATAAATTACTGGGTGGACCACAATCTGGAATTATTGTTGGCCGCGATAAATATATTTCTCAGATTGAGCATCATCCTTTGATGCGGGCTCTACGGGTTGATAAGATGACCCTGGCTGCTTTAGAGGAAACTTTAAAACTATATTATAATCTGGAAGAAGCTCTGCAAAAGATTCCCACCCTAAAAATGCTTACAGAAAAAGCGGAAAAAACTAAGATCAGAGCAGAAAAGCTGAAAGCTAAAATTGAGTCCCCAGCTGGAGTTAATCTTAAAATAATTGAATCAGAAGCGAAGGTCGGGGGTGGTGCTTATCCCTTGAGTACCTTTAAAAGTTATGCCCTGGCAGTTGATACAGGGAATCTGAGCACTGATAAATTTGTCTATAGACTCAGACAGTTAAAAACTCCTGTAATTGCTAGAATTCAAGCTGGAGAAGCAATTTTTGATTTAAAAACGATATCAGAGAAGCAGCTTGATCAGCTGGCTTTTTCAATAAATAAAATACTGGCAGAGGTGTTTTAAGTGAGAAAAAATTTAATAATTGGTACTGCAGGACATATAGATCACGGTAAGAGCACTTTAATCAAAGCTCTGACTGGAGATGAGACCGACAGGCTGGACCAGGAAAAAGCAAGGGGAATTTCGATTGAAAATGGTTTTTCTCATCTGGAAAACGAAAAAACTAGAGCAGAAAATTTAAAGCTGGGAATTGTTGATGTACCAGGGCATGAAAAATTTGTCAATAAAATGCTCTCTGCTGCAGCCGGGGTTGACCTGGCACTGATAGTAGTGGCAGCAGATGAAGGGGTAATGCCTCAGACTAAGGAACATCTGGCTATACTGGATCTGCTGGGAGTAAAAAAAGCAATTATTGTACTGACTAAAATCGATCTGGTGGATAGGGAGTGGCTGCAGTTAATAGAATTGGATTTACGAGATCATTTAAAAAATAGCTTTGCAGAAACTGCAGAAGTTGTCAGAGTATCTTCTACAAAAGAAGAAGGAATTAATGAACTTAAAAAATTAATAATCAAGACTGCCTTAAAAATGGATCAGCAGCAGAGATCAGAAATTACTTATTTCCCAATTGATCGAGTTTTCAGTCTCAAAGGTTTAGGAACAGTGGTGACTGGAACATTATTTAGTGGTCAGCTCAAGTCAGGAGATGAACTAAGTCTTTACCCAGCGGAAAAAAGATTAAAAATCAAAAGTTTAGAAAGCCACGGCCGTGAGGAACAGCAGGCCAATGCTGGCAGCAGAGTAGGAATCAATATCAGTGGAATAGATAAATCAGAAATTAAAAGAGGGGACATTATTGCTGAGCCGAATTCTATTTTGAAAAGCAAATTTTTTGAGGGAGAACTCAGGCTATTAGATAATCTTAATTTTACAGTAAAAAATGGAGATCAGATTTATTTTCATACTGCAGCTCTGGAAACAAGTGGAAGAATATATTTATATAATAAAAAAGAAGCTTTTCCGGGAGAAAAAGTTTATATTAAATTAATACTTGAGCAAGCAGCAGCTCTGACTTTTAAGCAAAAATTTGTATTGAGACGCATTTCTCCTCTGATCACAATTGGTGGGGGAGAAATTTTAGAACTGGATCCTCCTCCCAGGCGGAAAATTGACGACAGCAGAATTGTAAATAGATTAAAAGAACTAAAAAATGCCTCTATGAAAAGAGTAGTTGAATTATTTATTGAAAATAATCAAAATGAACCGGTAAAAATAGAGTCATTAAAAAAGAAAAGTACTTTAAAATATAAAAGTTTAAAAGAAATTTTAAACGAACTGACTGCTGAGGAAAAAATTTTGGAGTTGATTACTGAAAAAAGTTATATTCATCAAAGTAAGCTAAAACAAGTAGAAAATAAAATATTGAAGATTGTCTCAGATTACCATCAGAAATATAGTTTGAAACCGGGTATAAAAAAAGAAGAACTTCGTTCCCGTCTTGATTTTAAATTAAAGAGAAAAGAATTAGATTTTTTACTTCAGTCATTATATAATAAAGAGCTTCTAAAAGAAAAAAACAATTTAATTGCTCACAGTAGTTTTCGAATAAAACTGAGTCCTGAAATGAAGGAGATTAAGGATAAAGTTATCAAAAAATATAAACAGCATCTTTTTTCTCCACCTACCAGAACAGAGATAATTAATAATTATCAACTTGAAGAAGAATTATTTAATTATCTAGAAAATGAAGGGTTTTTAATTCGTCTTTCTTCAGAATTATATTTTCACATTAATGTATTGGCTAAACTCAAAAAAATGTTAAAAGATTATTTTAGAGAAAATGACTGTATTGATCTGGCTGAATTCAGGGATTTAATTGGCAGCAGCAGGCGTTATGCTTTACCGCTGCTGGAAAAAATGGATCAAATTAAAGTTACTAAAAGAGTAGAAGATCATCGTTATTCAGGAGAAAATTTGGAGATTTGATTTTTAAAATTTTAGGTATCTAAATAGAAATCTTAATTTTACTCTAACTGCTTGAATAACTGGAAATATCATGTTAAAATTATAAGAGAAAATATTTGGGAGTGGCTGTGTCCAAGGTGGACATCCTGGACTTCAAATCCAATGGCAGGCAGGCGGACCTGTCTGTGGTGGGTTCGATTCCCACACGTTCCCGCCATTTTGACTGCAGTCTGAAGACTGTGGTTTATTTTTATTTTCTATTATATTACAAAATATAGGGAGTGGGAGAACTATTATGTATGGACTGGTGCTGGAAGGTGGTGGAGCCAAAGGTGCTTATCATATCGGTGCTCTTAAGGCTCTCAACGAACTAAATATTGAAATAGATGCAGTTGCTGGCACTTCCATTGGAGCAATGAATGGAGCAATGTTTGTCCAGGACAAATTAAATATTGCCTATGATTACTGGTATAATATTTCTACTGCTAAAGTACTGGATATAGAAGATAAATATTTATCTGAACTTTTAAATTTAAGCATCAATCAGAATAATTTATCATATTTTATAAATAAAGCCAAAGAAGTGCTGCAGAATCGTGGTCTTGATAATTCTTTTTTAAAAGAAATTCTGGAAGAAAATATTGATGAAGAAAGTTTAAGAAATTCTAAAATTGATTTTGCTATAGTTACCCTATCTTTAAGTGATTTAAAACCACTTGAACTATTTATAGAAGATATTCCCAGAGGTAAAGTGGTAGATTATATTATGGCCAGTTCTTATTTGCCTGCATTTAAAATGCAGCGGATAGATGGTAAAATTTTAATAGATGGTGGCTTTTATGAAAATCTACCTCTTAAAACTCTTCAAAATAAGGGGTATAAAAAAATTATAGCAATTAGAACTTATGGGCTGGGAGATATAAAGAAACAGACTGACCAGGATAAAGAATTGATATTTATTAACCCCAGTCAGGAACTGGGAAGAATGCTTAATTTTGATCAGCAAAATGCACGCGAAAATATTAAAATGGGTTATTATGATACGATGAAGTACTTTAAAAATTTAAGTGGAAGTAAATATTATTTGAATATCGAAAAAGATGAAGAATATTTTATAAACTACTTATTGAATCTTGATCAAAATATTATCAGGAGACTTTTAAAGCAGTTGTCACTGGGAGAAGAACCATATCTTCGTTCTTTTTTTGAAAATTTGATTCCAAAATTGGTCAATTTATTAGAAATAAATTATCAGGCAAGTTATACTGTAATTGTAACCCGATTATTGGAGGAACTGGCAGCTCATTTGAAAATTGATAGATATCAGATTTATAGTTTTGAGGAATTGTTGGAGAAAGTCAGAGAAAATTATCAACAAAATAATAAAAGCTTTGCCAGAAAACTGCCTTCATTTATCAAAACCAGTAATTTGCTGCCCGGTCAATTAAAAGAGGATCTTCTTTTAGATGTTGCTGAGGAGTTATTTATTCAAAGAGGGGAAAGTAGATTTAATAAATGAAAAACTTAGAACACTAAGAAGTTAAAATATAAGTTATAAGCGAAAATTTTAGTAATAATTAATATATTTATAAAGGGGTTAACTGAATGAGTGCACTATTAATTGGTATTGCAGGAGGAACTGCATCAGGAAAAACAACACTTGCAAGAATTTTAAAAGATTCTTTTCAGGATGAAGTTACTATCTTAAAACATGATTATTATTATTATAACCGCAGTCATTTTAAGGTAGCAGATCATAAAATCAATTTTGATCATCCGGATTCTTTTGAGACTGAGCTGCTGGTAGAACAGTTGCAGGATTTAAAGGAGGGCAAAACAGTAGCAAGACCTGTATATTCCTATAAAACAAATGAGCGGCTAGAAAAGAAAAAAGCAGTAAAGCCAGCACCAATTATTATTGTTGAAGGTATTTTAATCTTTCATTATGAGACTTTAAAGAATCTTTTTGATTTAAAAATTTATGTAGATACAGATGCTGATATCAGGCTGCTCAGAAGAATCAGCAGAGATATTAAAGAAAGAGATAGAACCTTTGAATCTGTTAAAAATCAGTATTTAAAAACTGTAAAACCGATGCATCAAAAATTTGTAGAGCCGAGCAAATATCAGGCAGATATAATTATCCCTCATGGTGGTTTAAATGAGATAGCAAATGATTTAATCATAAAAAAAATTAAAGATCACTTGCAACAAATTTAATTAATAGCAGCTCAGGCTGCTATTTTTTTATATTAAATGTAAAAAAATTACAGGAAATCTAAATTTTATCTCGAATAAGGTCTTAGGAGGTGTTTTTATGTTTAAAAATAAAAAAGTAATTTTTATTTCAGTTATTGGGCTGCTGCTGTTGTATCTTCTTTATTATAATCAGAGTATTCAGCCGAGCCCGGTTTTAAATACTGAAGCCAATTTAAATCTTTTAGAAATAGGAAATGCAGCAGAAAAAACTGTAGAAAAAGAAAATGATATCCAAATAATTGTCCATTTAGCCGGAGCTGTAAAAAATGCAGGAGTTTATAAACTAAATAAAAACGACAGACTTGTGGATTTAATCAAAGCAGCTGGAGGTCTTAAAGAAAATGCTGATTTACAACAAATAAATTTAGCTGAGAGATTATATGATGGACAAAAAATTAATATTCCCAAAATAGCAAATAATAATCAGCGGAAAGTTAATTATATTCAGGGAAGTTCTGGTTTTTCAGATTCACGGAATAAAAAAAGTATTTTAATTAACAAATATTCTAGCTCCAGTGATAGTGATTTAATAAACATTAATCAGGCTGATCAGAGTCAGTTAGAAAACTTAAGTGGGATAGGTCCTTCCAAAGCGGCAGCAATTATTAAGTTTAGAGAGCAGAATAGTTATTTTTCTCAAAAAGAAGATCTGTTGAAAATCAGCGGAATTGGAGAGAAAACACTGGAAAATATAAAAGATGAGATTGTTTTACAATGAAAATTATGAGAAGACCAGCTTTCTATCTGGCTGCAGCTTTAACAGCGGGAATTTTAAGCAGTTATTTTTTATTAAATCATAATTTGATTTTTATTTTAAAAATATTTTTGATTATTGAAACTGTTTACTTATGTTTTTACACAGTTTTTAAATTAAATATGTCAAAAAAATCAATCTATACCTGGCTTGCAATTTTATTTTTGCTTCTGGGCAGTCTTTTATTTAGCTATCAGGAATACCAATATAGGAATAAGTATTCTCTCCATAATTTTGCTGAATCTGGATTGAGTCAGATGCTGGCAGAAGTTAAACTAGATCCTGGAGATTTAGAAAGTGATAAAGTTTATCTTAAAGTATATTCTGTTAATGGGAAAAGAGTAAAATATGGTAGTGTTATACTTAATTCAGAAGAATTAAAGAAATTTAATGACGGAGATTTGATTACTTTGGAACTAGAATTAACAGAACCTGCTCCTGCCCTGAATCCCGGCTCATTCTCTTATCTAGAATACTTAAAAAAGAAAGGCGTTTATCTCCAGGGTTGGAATCCTAGAAATATAAACCTAATCAGGAAAAATAAATCTTTTGAAAATATGATTATTAAAGGCAAAAAATATCTTCTGAATAATATTAACCAGTTATTTACTGAGGCTAATGCTGCTTTTATAAAAGCAATTTTACTGGGAGAAAAAGAATATTTAAGCTATGAACAGGAATCTTTACTCAGAAATTCAGGGGCCAGCCATCTGCTGGCGATTTCAGGTCTGCATATGGGAATTCTGATTTTAACATTTTCCTTTATTCTATTTAAGATCTGTTCAGAGAAGAGAAATGCTCTTTATTTACTCTCTTTTTTGACTATTGTTTATATTATTCTGGTGGGGGCTGCTGTTTCAATTATTAGGGCAGCTCTGCTGGCCCTCCTGTTTTTGTGGTCTGATGAATTTGAGCGGGAAGGAGATTTTCTAAATATAATTTCTCTGACTTTGATTATTAATCTGCTGTTTAATCCACAGGCCTTATTTACGGTTTCCTTACAGCTTTCTTATGTCCTGGTTCTGGCGTTGTTTTATTTAACTCCTGTTCTAAACCAATTGCTTCCTGGCCTTTTAGCAGTATCTCTTACAGCTCAGTTGGCTTCCCTGGCAGTCACTGCTTATTATTTTAATGAATATGCCTTTATTGCTTTAGTTACAAATCTCTGGGCAATTCCTTTTATTACAGTTTTACTGCCCATAATTTTTGTTTTACTATTGCTTTCCTTACTCAGCTTAAATTTTTTTAGTCCTCTGGCAATTTTGATTGAAGGGGGACTGAAACTATTATTTTATGGTTTTAAAGTAATGACTTTAATTCAGGGAAAGCCTCTGGTTATTGCAAGGCCGAAATTAATTACTATCTTTTTTTACTATTTGTGTTTATTTGCCATTCCTTTTATTTATCGAAAAAGATATATTTATCTTAAAGCCAGAAAATATAAATTCTGGCAGAAAGCAGTTCCGATATCTCTGCTGTTAATAATTGCATTTTTATTTTATAATCCTGTCTCAAATAATTTAGAAATAAATTTTTTAGCGGTTGGTCAGGGAGATGGTATTTTTATTCAGTTTCCAGGTGGAAAAAATATGTTAATTGATACTGGTCCTCCCGGGAGTGAGGGAAGAAATATTGAATATAGTATTATTTCATATTTAAACTATCTGGGCATCAATTCTCTGGATTATTTAATGATCAGTCATTTTGATGCAGATCATGCAGGTGGTCTTCCCCATCTGCTGCAGCGAAAAAAAGTTGAAAATATTTTGATTCCACCCTATAACCGGAAAACTAAACTGCATCAGCAGCTGGCAGCAGGTCTTAGTGAGAGTAATTCTAAATTACATTTTTTAACTGCCGGTATTAATTTTAAAATTGCTGGCTGCAGTCTAGAAATTTTAAATCCTGAGCCGGAGAAAATAAAAGAAGATAGGAATGAAAATTCTATTGTTTTTCTACTTGGATATCGAAAAAATAAATTTTTATTTACAGGTGATTTATCTAAAGCGGGAGAAGCTCGAATAGTAAAAAACTATAATTTAACTAAAATTGATGTTCTCAAAGCCGGTCACCACGGTAGTAAGTCTTCAAGTGGTGAGATACTGCTTGATGCAGTCAGTCCTGAGCTGGCAGTTATTTCGGTTGGCAGAAACAACTTTGGCCATCCTTCGGCAGAAGTTATTAAGAGATTTAAGCGCAAATCAATTAACTATCTCCGTACTGATCAAAAGGGAATGATAAAGCTGATTTCTGATGGACAGAATATTTATCTTAAGTGCTTTAGATAGGAGATTCTCTTCTATTTAAGAGTTTAAAACTGGAGAGAAAAGTTTAGATATGTTAAAATAGAGAAGGAAGAAAAAAATTGCTAAAGACTATTGGGGTGTAATTAAATGGAGCTAGAAAATTTTATTAAAAATGAAAAAGAAGCAAAAAAATTATATTATATTTATGCAGAGAATTCTTATCTTAGAAACAAATTTAAAGAGGAATTTATTGAAAAATTTGTACCGGAGGCAGTTAGAGACTTCAATCTTTCTTATGTTAATCCCGGTGATGAATATTTAAAACGACTCTCAAATGCTGTTCAGACTCCCCCAATGGGGGCAGAAAAGAGATTTATAATTTCTCATTTTACAGAGGATGATTCTATAAATCAGAGTGAGCAGGAGAGACTTCTAAAAATCTTTAAAAACATTGATCAAAGTGCCAGTCTGCTTTTCTTAACAGCTAATAAAGTGGATAAACGAAAAAAGTTTTATTTGAGTTTAAAGAAAATCGCAGAATATCAGGAATTTGAAACTCCCCGTTATCGAGATTTAGATCAGTGGATTACTGCCCGTTTTAAGGAAAATAATAAAAAAATTGATAGGCGTAGTGTGAAGATGCTGGAAAATATGTTCAGCAATAAACTGGAAATATTGAAAAGTGAAATTGAAAAGGTAGTAACCCGTTATCCTGATCAGGAAAAGATTTCTTATTATGATCTTAAAAATATAATCAGTAGGGAAAAATTTTTAGAAGATGAAGAAATATTTCACTTTCTTGATTTAATTGGTGATAAAAAAACTGATCAGGCTCTTTTAACCTTAAAGGAAATGCTAAACAGGGGAGTTTATCCTTTATATTTACTGACTATGCTTAAAAATCAGATTGAGCTTTTAATGCAGGTTAAATTCTACAGTCAGTACACCCAGGATAATCATAAGATTGCTAAAAAGATAGGTAAACATCCCTATCCGGTAAAAAAATCACTGCAGCGGTGTAGAAACTTTACTCAAAATGAATTAGAAAAAATATTGGAAGAGATATTAAGAGCTAACTACCATTTTTTAACAGGTTACTATCCGGATCAGAATACAGCTCTGGAAATGATTATAATTAAATCAATTGCTTATTAAACCTAAAAAAAGTTCAGCCTGCTGGTTAGAGGCTGAACTTTTTATTATAGATAAATGAAAACTCACCCAACTGGATGAGTTTAATAATTTAAAAGATAGCTATCTTTTAGATATATTTAAATAAGGACATGTGTCCTAAATGTAAAATTCAAATTACATATTATTATACATCTTTGTGAGGCGGGATTTTTTGCGGGCTGCATTGTTCTTATGAATAATATTTCTTGTTACAGCCTTATCGATGACCTTTTTAGTCTCTTTTAACTGTTCTGCAGCAGCTTCTTTGTCCCCTGCTTCAACTGCCTTTTCCATATCTTTAATCGCATTTTTTAATCTATCTTTCCATTCGCGATTTTGAGCAGTTTTCTTTTCTGTTATCTTGACTCTTTTCTTAGCAGATTTAATAATAGGCATCTAACTTCACCCCCTCTTAAAAGTAAGTATTTATAGTCCCAGACTTAATTTGCAGCATTTCAATTTTAACATGTTGTTATCTAAAATGCAAGAGCTAAATTCGAAAAACAGATCTATTTAGGATGAGATTAATAAATTAGAACTTAAACTGCAGTAAAAAAAGAAAATTGATTAATCAGCCTGAGTATAATATAATTAAAGTGCTGTGGATAGTATTCTTAATCCGGCAAAAAGATTTAGTATAAAAGGAGGAAGTTTTTTTGCAGACTGATAAGATTAGAAACTTTTGCATAATTGCTCATATTGATCACGGGAAATCGACTCTTGCTGATCGTATGTTAGAATATACAGGTACAATTACAGATCGCAAAATGCAGGAACAGGTTTTAGATAAAATGGATTTAGAGAGAGAAAGAGGAATAACTATTAAAGCTCAGGCAGTGACAATTGAGCACCAGGGATATGAGCTGAATTTAATTGATACTCCTGGGCATGTAGATTTTGCTTATGAGGTATCCAGAAGTCTGGCTGCCTGTGAAGGAGCTCTTTTAGTCATTGATGCTGCTCAGGGGGTTGAAGCTCAAACAATGGCTAATATTTATCTGGCCCTGGAGCATGATTTAGAAATTATTCCAGTTATTAATAAAATTGATTTACCCTCAGCTAATCCGCAGAGGGTAAAGGAACAGCTTTTAGATATCGGTATTGATCCTGATGAGGCAATTTTAGCCAGTGCTAAAGAGGGAACAAATATTGATCAAATTCTGGAGGCAATTATTAAGCGGATTCCAGAGCCATATAATGGAATTAACCAACCTTTAAAAGCATTGATTTTCGATACTCTTTATGATTCTTATCAGGGAGTAATTGCTTATGTTAGAGTTATGGAAGGCTCTGTTAAAAAGGGAGATAAGATTTTATTGATGTCCAATCAAAAAAGTTATGAAGTGGATGAAGTAGGCTTTTTTGATCCTGCCATGCAGAAAAAAAATGAACTGAGTTCCGGCGAAGTTGGTTATATTATTTCAGGAATCAAAGATGTACGCAACTGTAGGGTTGGTGATACAATTACTTTAAAGAATAACCCTGCTGAAAAAGCGCTTCCGGGTTATCAGAAAGTACAGCCGATGGTATTTAGTGGTCTTTACCCTACAGATAATGCAGATTATGAAATTTTAAAAGAGGCTTTAGAAAAACTGCAGCTTAACGATGCTTCTTTTACCTTTGAGCCTGAAACTTCTGAAGCTCTTGGTTTTGGTTTTCGCTGTGGTTTTTTAGGTCTGCTGCATATGGAGGTTATTCAGGAAAGACTGGAGAGAGAGTATGATCTGGATCTGGTAATTACTGCTCCCAGTGTAGAATATCAGATCATTAAAAAGAATGGTGAAGAACTGAAAATAGAAAATCCAGCTGCTTTTCCGGACCAAAGCGAGGTTGATAAAATAAAAGAACCCTTTGTTACTGCAGAAATACATCTACCGGAAGAATATGTTGGACAGGCAATGGAGCTCTGCCAGGATAACCGGGGTGAATTTAAGGATATGCAGTATATAGATCAGGATCGAGTAACTTTAAAATATGAAATGCCCTTAAGTGAAATTATTACAGAATTTTTTAACCAGTTAAAATCAAAAACCAGAGGTTATGCAACTCTGGATTACGAGTTAGAAGGATATAAAGAATCCAATCTGGTTAAACTTGATATCTTAGTTAATAAAGATGTTGTAGATGCTCTATCTATAATCGTTCATGATGAGGATTCTTATCAGCGAGGAAATGCGCTTGTTAGGAGATTAAAAGAAGTTATTCCACGTCATATGTTTAAAGTTCCAATCCAAGCTTCAGTTGGAGGGAAAATCATAGCCAGAGTCAATATTCCAGCTGTGCGCAAAGATGTACTGCAGAAATGTTATGGTGGAGACGTCAGTCGAAAACGTAAACTACTTGAAAAACAAAAAGAAGGTAAAAAGCGGATGAAACAGGTTGGAAGTGTAGAAATTCCTCAGGAAGCATTTATGACAGTTTTAGAAAGGAATGAAAATGCCTGATTTAAAATTTAAAAATGCAAATGCTTTATATATTCATCTTCCATTCTGCAGCAGTAAATGCCCTTACTGTGATTTTTATTCAGTTAAATATACAAAACAAAGGGTGGACCTCTACTGGGCCGCCCTTTTTATGGAATTAAAGGAATTGACTCAGAAAGTAAATAATGATTTACTGCAGACTATCTATCTGGGAGGTGGTACTCCTTCTCTGGTAGAGCCTTTTTTTATAGGAGAATTGATTAAAAAGATTAAAAGCAGCTTTCGAGTTATTCCAGCGGCCGAAATTACAATGGAAATTAATCCGGCTTCTATTACGGAAGAAAAAATTACTGCTTTAAAAAGAGCGGGAATCAACCGTTTAAGTGTTGGGATCCAGAGTTTTAATGATCAGCATTTAAATTTTTTAGGACGCAGAAGCAGGGGTGAGAATAATAAAAGAATATTAACTTTAGTTGATCAGTACTTTGATAGTTATAGTGCTGATCTAATTTTCGCTCTGCCGGAACAGAGTTTAGAAGAATTTGAAAGTGATTTAGCAGAGATGCTTAAATTCAATCCTCCTCATATTTCGTTATATAATCTTGAAATACATGAGAATACTCCTTTTTATCAGCGCTATAATCAGGGGGAGCTTAAACTGCCGACAGAAGAACTCGATGCAGAAATGTATGAACTGGCTTTAGAAAAATTAAAGACTGCTGGTTATCAGCATTATGAAATTTCTAATTTTGCCCGCAGAGGATATAGAGCCCGCCACAATTATATTTACTGGCTCTATCAGCCCTATTTAGCCTTAGGTCCGGGAGCAGCAGCTTTTGATGGTAACTGCCGCTCACAAAATTTGGCTGATTTGAATCTGTATCTCAGCTATTATAATCCGAAAAATTTAACTTTTGCAGAATTTATGGATAATGAAGGTAGTAAAAATAGCGAGTTAGAACGGAGAACAATGAAAAATTCAAAAACTAAGGCCACAAAAATCAGAGAATTAAACTGTTTGAGCAGGAAAGAAAAAATGGCCGAATACTCATTTCTTGCTTTAAGAACAGCAAAAGGTTTATTTTATCATAAATTTTACCGGCAATTTAAGGTCGATTTTAAGCCTCTATATAAAGAAGAGATTGCAGAATTAAAAGAGTATAATTTAATTAAAGAAGGAAATGAGCGTATCTATCTGACAGATCGAGGTAAAGAAGTAGCTAACAAAGTTTTTCTTAAATTTTTATTGGATTAATTTCAATAATTATTTGACAAAAAAATATCAATGTGTTATTTTATTATTAGCTGTTAGCACTCTCCTTAATCGAGTGCTAAAAAAGAGGTGAGAAATGATGGTTGAAGAATTAGATCCGAGAAAAAAGAGAATACTGCAGGCCATCATTCAGGAACATATAATTTCTGCATCTCCAATTGGCTCAAGGACACTTGCAAAAAAATATAATCTGGATGTAAGTCCTGCAACTATCAGAAATGAAATGGCTGATCTGGAAGACTTAGGTTATCTGGAACAGCCCCATACATCTGCAGGAAGAATACCTTCTGATAAAGGTTATCGTTATTATGTTGATCAGCTTATCAGCAGGAAAAAAAATGAAGTTCCTGGAATAATCGAAAATACAGAAAATTTATATCAGGATCTTCAGGATGTACAGGATATTATTTCTGGTATGGCAAAAATGCTTTCTAAGATGACTCATTATACGGCGATGGCTAGTGAGCCTAAAAGTCAGGTCAGCCGCTTAAAAAAAATTGAAATAATGCAGCTGGCAGATAATTCTCTGCTTTTAGTTCTGGTTACAGATACTGGAATGATTAATAATAAAATTATTAATCTTGATCAGAGTTTATCTACAGCTAAAATTTCCTATCTCAATAAATTTTTAAGCGGAAAGTTGGAAAAGAAATTACTTGCTAATTTAGATTCTAGTTATTTAAAAGAAGTAGAAAAAGAGCTTCTGGCAAAAGTTGACCTATCTGTTGATTTATTTAAACAGTTTTATAATGAGTTTGAAGGTGCATTTGAACCTGGTGGAGTTAAAGTTTATCTGGGAGGTACTTCCTATATTTTAGAGCAGCCCGAGTTTAATGATCTGGAAAAAGTCAAGAAGATGCTCAAGTTACTTGATCAGGAAGAAATGCTGAATAAAATTATTAATAGTATTTCTGGTTCTGATCTTGAAATTAAAATTGGTCAGGAAAATGAAGTTGAAGATATTAAGAACTGCTCACTGGTTGTTGCAACCTATTATATTTCTGAGCGAGCAGTTGGAAAAATTGGAGTTATTGGTCCCACCCGAATGGAATATCCACGTGTTATTTCTTCGGTGGATGTTATTTCTGATATTTTAAGTAAATTAATTTCTAAAGCTAGTGGGTGATAATTATGGGCAATAAAAAAGAAAATAATAATTTTGAAGAAGAAAAGGAAGAAAAAGTTGAGAATACTGAAAATAATGAGGCTGTAGAAAATAATGATGCTGCAGCAGAGGCAGAAAATGCTGAGTCTGAATTAAATGAAGAAGAATTAAATGAGATTAAGATGGAGCTTTCTCGGGAAGAATTGATTGAAGAAGTAAAGGAAAAAAATGAAATAATTAAAGAGTTAAATGCCGAAATAGATGACTTATTAAGCAGACTGCAGCGTTTACAGGCTGATTTTGTTAATTACCGCAAAAGAAGTCAGCGCGAAAAGGCTGAGATGACAACCCAGGGGAAAATAAACCTCTGTGCCAGTTTGCTGCCGGTAATTGACAATTTTGAGCGGGCTTTAAAGGCGGAGGACAGAGTAGATGATTTTTACCAGGGAGTAGAGATGATCTATAAACAGCTTTTAAAGACTCTTAAAGACCAGGATATTGAAGAAATTCTGGCAGAAGGTGAAGAATTTAACCCGGAATATCATGAGGCAATTATGAGAGTTGAAAGTGAAAAATTTGAAGAAGGAACTGTAGTTGAGGTTGTCCAAAAAGGTTTCAGCCTAAATGATAGGGTAATTAGACCGGCGATGGTTAAAGTAGCCGGATAAAATAAAGTTTTAAAGTTTCAATAATTTTATGATAAATTCTAATTTATTATTAATTTGGTTTTTGTTAAGTATTTTGACAACAATTTTCTAAGGAGGAATATAAAATGGGTAAAGTAATTGGTATTGACTTAGGTACAACTAATTCTTGTGTGGCAGTAATGGAAGGTGGAGAACCTACTGTTATTCCTAATAAAGAAGGTGCTAGAACTACTCCTTCTGTAGTAGCATATTCTAAAAAGGGAGAAAGAATTGTCGGTGAACATGCAAAACGTCAGGCGGTAACTAATCCTGATCAGACAATTTCTTCAATTAAAAGAGAAATGGGTACAGATTTTACAGCAACCCTTAATGGAGAGGAATATACTCCACAACAAATTTCGGCTATGATTTTACAGAAATTAAAAAGAGATGCAGAAGAGTATTTAGGTGAAGATGTTGAGGAAGCTGTTATTACAGTTCCTGCATACTTTAGTGATGCTCAGCGTCAGGCAACAAAAGATGCCGGTAAAATTGCAGGTTTAAAAGTAGAAAGAATTATCAATGAGCCAACAGCTGCTTCTTTAGCTTATGGTCTTGATGATAAAGGTGAAGAAACTATTTTAGTTTATGACCTTGGTGGAGGTACCTTTGATGTTTCCATTCTTGATATTGGAGATGGAGTTTTCGAAGTTATTGCAACTAATGGTAATAATCACCTTGGTGGAGATGATTTTGATCAGAGAATTATCGACTATTTAGCAGAAGAATTTAAAAATAGAACTGGAATCGATTTAAAGAAAGATAAAATGGCACTGCAGCGCTTAAAAGATGCTGCTGAGAAAGCTAAGATAGAACTTTCCAGTGTTAAGCAGACAAATATTAATCTGCCGTTTATTACTCAAACTGATGCAGGACCTGAGCACTTAGATATTGATTTAACAAGAGCTAAGTTTGAAAGTCTAATTAGTGACTTAGTTGAACAGACAATGGATCCAGCCCGCAAAGCACTCGAAGATGCCGGTATGGATAAATCAGATATAGATGAAGTTATTCTTGTTGGTGGTTCTACCAGAATCCCTGCTGTCCAGGAAGCAGTGAAAAACTTAATCGGAAAAGATGCGCATAAAGGTATTAATCCGGATGAAGTTGTAGCGGTAGGTGCTGCAATTCAGGCTGGTGTTTTGGCTGGCGATGTAGATGATGTTGTACTACTTGATGTTACACCATTATCTTTAGGTATTGAAACACTTGGTGGTAAGTTCACTAAATTAATTGATAGAAATACAACAATACCTACTTCAAAGAGCAAGATATTCTCTACAGCTACTGACAATCAGACAAGTGTAGATATCCATGTACTGCAGGGTGAAAGAGAATTGGCACAGCATAATAAAACACTGGGCCGTTTCCAATTAACTGATATTCCACCTGCACCACGGGGAGTACCTCAGATTGAAGTAGAATTTGATATTGATAAAAATGGTATTGTTCATGTATCTGCTAAAGACAAGGGTACAGGTAATGAACAGAAGATCACTATAAAATCTACAAGTGGTTTATCTGATGAAGAAATAGAAGAAATGGTAAAAGATGCTGAAGAGCATGCTGAAGAAGATAAAAAGCGGGTAGAAAAAATTGAAACTCGCAATGAAGCAGATGCCTTAGTTCATCAAACAGAGAAAACTCTAGAGGAAGCAGGAGAAAAAGTTGATTCTGCAATTAAAGATAAGGTTGAAGCAGCTAAAGAAGAGTTAAAAGAAGTTCTAAAAAATGAAGATGCTGAGACTGAAGAAATTAAAGAGAAAATGGAAGCTTTAACTGATGAATTAACAGAGTTAAGTTCCGAGTTGTATTCTCAAGCTGAAGGAGCTCAGCCTGGCGCTGGCGCAGCTGGAGCACAGCCAGGAGCTGGAGCAGATCAGGCTAATGCAGATGATGATACAGTTGATGTAGACTTTGAAGAAGTAGATGACGAAGACGAGAAAAAATAAAGCAGCAATTAACTAATAAATAAGAAAAAGAATAGGTCAGTATAGGGAGAGTTTGACTCTCCCTATAACTGTTTTCTCTTTCTTTTTTAGAGAGGTGATTTTAAGATGACAAAAAAGGATTATTACGAACTGCTCGGTGTTGACCGGGATGCGGATCAAAAAGAAATTAAGCGGGCTTATCGTAAGCTGGCCAAGAAATATCACCCTGATACGAATCAGGATAAGGACACCTCAGACAAGTTTAAAGAAATTTCTGAGGCTTATGAGATACTTAGTGATCCGGATAAAAGAGCACGTTATGATCAGTATGGACATTCAGGTATAAATGATCAGGACTTCAACTTTGATGATTTTGCTCAGGGAGGCTTCGGCGGTCTTGATGATTTATTTAATATGTTCGGTTTTGGCGGTGGCGGAGGTGGCCGCAGAAGAAGTGGACCCCGCCGTGGAGCCGATCTTCAGTACAGGTTGGAAATTTCCTTTGAGGAAGCTGCCTTTGGTGGAAAAAAAGAAATTAGAATTCCCAGGGAAGAAGAATGTGATCGCTGTCAGGGTAGTGGAGCAGAGCCAGGAACTGAGGTAAAAACCTGTCCCGAATGTAATGGACGGGGTCAGGTTCGCAGCAGCCAGCAGACTCCATTTGGACAGTTTACTCAGAGTAGAGTCTGCCCTAAATGTGGCGGAGATGGAAAAATTGTAGAAGAAGCCTGTCACAAATGTAATGGCTCTGGTAAGGTAAGAAAACAGAGAAAATTAACTGTTAATATTCCGGCTGGTGTTGATACTGGAACCAGACTTCGGATGTCTGGAGAAGGTCAGGCTGGAGAAAAAGGTGGCCCAGCAGGAGATTTGTATGTAGTAATTGATGTTCAGGATCACGAAATCTTTGACCGCAAAGGTGATGATGTCTACTGTGAGGTGCCAATTAGCTTTGTTCAGGCTACATTAGGTGATAAGATTAAAGTACCTACTCTGGAGGGTAAGGTTCAGTTTGATATTCCTGAAGGAACTCAACCGGGTACAACCTTTAGATTAAAGAACAAAGGTATCACTCATCTAAACGGTTATGGTCGTGGAGATCAGTATATTAAGGCTAAAGTCATGATTCCTAAGGATCTGGATAACAAACAGAAAGAACTGCTGGTAGAATTTGCAGAAATTAGTGGTGAAGAAATAAACCCGGAGCATAAAAGTTTTTTAAAAAAAATAAAAGACGCAATTAATATTTGAATTAAAGATAATAGTTCAGATATTACTAAAATACTAAAAAGCAACTCTAAACAATGGAGTGAAAAAAATGCATAGATTTTTTATAGATCAGAGTACTGAAGTCGAAGCAGCTGTAATTATTTCTGGAAATGACTATAACCACCTTAAAAATTCCCTGCGCCTAAATATAGGTGACAGGGTTATTCTTTCTGATGGTAATGGTATTGATATGGAAGCAGAAATATTAAATTTTCATGATCAAGGTGCAGAACTGAAAATTTTAAGTAGAGAAAAATCAAAGGTTGAGGCAGAGACAGAAGTTTGGCTGGCTCAGGGACTGCCTAAAAAGAGTAAAATGGATTTAATAGTCGAAAAGGCCACCGAAATTGGTTTTGCAGGTTTAATTCCTTTAGAAAGCAAAAGAACTATTGTTAAGTATGATCATAAAAAGAAGAATAAAAAGCAGAGGCGCTGGCAGAGAGTTGCCGAAGCCGCTGCAAAACAGTCGGGTAGGGCAGTTATCCCGGAAATTAAAGATTTTTACAGTAGTGATAATCTAAAGTCTTTGAAAGAAGAATTTGATTATGTCTTACTTTTATGGGAAGATGAAAAAGAATATTCAATAAAAGAATTTTTTAAAGAAAATAATATTGCTGCTGAAGCTAGAATTTTATTAATTATCGGTCCTGAAGGTGGATTAACTGAGACAGAGGTAAGTAAATTCAAAAAAGAGCTTGATGCCCGGATCATTACACTTGGGCCCAGAATTTTAAGAACAGAGACTGCAGGAATTACAGCTTTAACAGCAATTTTATATGAGAAAGGTGAACTTGGTGATTAAGATGATTAAAAAAGCAGCTTTTTATACTCTAGGATGTAAGGTAAATCAGTATGAGACTGAAGCTGTAATTGATATTTTTATAGACCACGGCTATCAGATTGTTGATTTTTCAGAAAAAGCAGATGTTTATATAGTTAATAGCTGTACGGTGACCAATGAAGCAGCTCGTAAAACAAGGCAGATTGCCCGCAGAGCTAAAAGAAGTTCTCCAGAGAGCATAGTTGCAATTGTTGGCTGCTATACTCAGGCTTTTCCGGATGAGGTAAGTGAGATAGAAGAAATTGATTTTATTATGGGGAGCAACAATAAAGCCGAAATTTTAAATAAAGCAGAGGAAATGCTGGCTGGTAAACCCATCGAGAGTAAAGTTAAAGAGTACAGCGAATTAAGGGAATATGAAGAACTGGAAATAAAAAGACTTTCCAACACAACTAGAGCCAATGTTAAAATTGAAGATGGCTGCAATCAATTTTGCAGTTATTGTATTATTCCCTATGCCAGAGGTCCTGTCCGCAGCCGCAGAGAAGAAGATGTGGTTGAGGAAATTAGAAGGCTTAGTCAACAGGGGGTTAAGGAAATTATTCTAACTGGAACTCATCTTGGTGCTTATGGTAGTGATGAGCGAAATTCTAAAGCTTTAACTCAGCTGATGCAGAGTTTTACAGAAATTGAAGAGCTGAAAAGAGTTCGCTTGAGTTCAATTGAAGGTACAGAAATTGATCGCGAAATGATTGAGCTGATTGCAGAAGAGGATATTTTCTGTCCTCATTTACATCTTCCTTTACAGAGCGGCAGTGATCAGATTTTAGAAGCAATGAATCGCCCTTATACTGTGGAGGAATTTAAAGAAACTGTGGCAGAATTACGAGCAAGAATACCTGAGCTTGCAGTTACTACTGATGTAATAGTTGGTTTTCCTGGAGAAACAGAAGCAACTTTTGCAGAGACTATTGAGGTAGTTAAAGAAATTGGCTTTTCTAAAGTACATGTCTTTCCTTATTCCGCCCGAGGAGGAACACCGGCTGCAGAAATGGAACAGCTGAATGGAAATCTGGTTAAAGAATACAGTAAAAAGCTGCGCCTGGTCAATGAAGCTCTGATGCTCAACTACCAGAAGAAATTTATCGGTCAGGAAAAAGAAGTTCTGATTGAAGAAGTTAGAGATCATAAAACAGATTTTTTAACAGGTTATACTGATAACTATCTAAAAGTTCTGCTGTCAGGTTCAGATGAATTAAAAAATCAGCTGGTTAATGTAAAACTGGAAGAATCTGTTGATCCCTATCATTTAAAAGGAAAAATTGTAAATTAGCAGGAATTTTCTTTTTTTAAGAGAATATAGTTAATAGCCTCAGTAAAAACTTAAACTTGGTTTTAAATAACTTTATTTAATTTTTTTGAAGGAGGGATTTCTTTGAAAGATTGTCTATTTTGTAAAATTTCTGCAGGTGAGATGGATACAGATTTTGTTTATCAGGATGATCAGGTTGTTGTTTTTGAGGATATTAATCCTCAGGCTCCTGTGCATTTATTAATTGTGCCTAAAAAACATATTGCTGATTTAAACAATCTGCAGCCAGCAGATAATGAACTAATTGGACATATATATCAGGCTGCAAAAAAAATGGCAGCTGAGCATGATATTGCAGAATCAGGATACAGACTTGTCAGCAACTGTGGTGATGATGGCTGTCAGTCAGTTTATCATATTCATTTTCACCTCTTAGGTGGAAGAAAACTGCAGTGGCCTCCGGGTTAAAAATCAGATTACAAAGATTGGAGTTGTAAAAATGAGTGAATTAAAAAAACAATTAATGGATGACATGAAAAAAGCTATGAAAGAAAAAGATAAAGAGCGACTTTCTGTAATTAGAATGACCAGATCAGAGATTAAAAATAAAGAAATTGAAACCGGTGAAGAACTGGATGATCAGCAGGTAACAGCTGTGATTGCAAAACAGGTAAAACAGATTAAAGATTCTTTACCTGATTTTGAAAAATCAGGTAAAGAAGATGTAATGAAAAAGTTGAACCAGGAAATTAAAATTCTGCAGGAATATCTGCCGGAACAGATGTCAGAAGCGGAAATAGAAGAGTTAATTGATCAGGTAATAGAGGAAACTGGAGCAGAAAATATGTCTGATATGGGACAGGTAATGGGGAAAATTATGCCCAAAATTAAGGGACGTGCTGATGGTTCTATGGTAAGTTCTAAGGTGAAAGAAAAATTAAGTAGTTAAATATCAGTCTATTATAAATCTATAAAGAAGGGGAGCTCCCCTTCTTTATTCCTCTTAACTGGAGGTATAAATATGAAGATAAAAATTTTACTTTTTTTACTTTTTTTATTGGTTTTTAATTTTTATAATCCAGGAGCTGTTAAGGCAGAAGTTATGCATCTGCAGCTGGATGGTGAAATTAATAATGCAGAGTTTGCTTTTATTGACCGTAATTTAGCCGAGGCAGAGCTAAATGGATACGATTTAGTAATTATAGAGATTAACTCTCTCGGTGGTTATGTTGATCCGGCTCTAAAAATAAGAGACAGTATTTTAGGATCAGAAGTTGAGGTTATTACTTTTGTTAGCGGTAGAGCCTGGTCAGCAGCAGCTTTAATTGCTTTAGCAGGAGAAGAATTATATATTTCTCCCTCGGCCAGTATTGGTGCTGCAGAAACAAGACCTAATGAAGAAAAATATATTTCTGCTTTAAGGAAAGAATTTGCAGCTACAGCTGAAAGTAGGGGTAAAAACCCAAAAATTGCAGAAGCAATGGTTGATGCCTCAATAAAAATTGAAGGAATTATAGAGGAGGGTAAACTTTTAACATTAACGGGATCTGAAGCGCTGGAATATCAGATGGCAGATTACAGTGCTTCCTCTCTGGCAGAAGTCGCAGCAGCGAGAAATATTAATCTAAATGAAATAGTTACGATTGAAAAGAGTAATTTAGAAAAAATAATGGGAATTATAAGCAGTCCCTATATAAGCTCCTTAGTTTTGATTATTGCCTTTTCGGCACTGATTTTTGAAGCTCTGACTCCGGGTTTTGCCCTGGGAGGAACAGTTGGTATAATTTCTCTATTGATCTTTTTTGCCAGCCATATCTTTACAGGTGCAATTGGAACTGGGATCATAATACTTTTTATAATTGGAGTTATTTTAATCCTGGCAGAAGTTTTTATTATACCGGGTTTTGGAATTGCTGGTCTCAGTGGATTCACTGCTGTTTTAGTAAGTCTGTTTTTTATTTTTCCAAACACTTCGATTGCAATTAATGTTCTGCTGGCAGTTGTTTTAATTACTCTAATGATTGGTATATTTATGATCAAAAAAGTTGGGAGCAGCCGTTTCTGGAGTCGAATTTCTTTGAAAAATAATTCCGAAAATTATTTTTCTTCAGCTTCTAAAAAAGATTATTTAAATCGGGAAGCGGAAACAATGTCCAAATTGCGACCGGCAGGAACAATAAAAATTGATGGGAAAAGGGTTGATGCAGTCAGTGAAGGTGGTTTTATAGAAAAAGGAAAAAAAGTTGAGGTTATTTCAGTATCTGGATCCAGAATTGTTGTTCGAGAGATATCAGAGGAGGAATAAATTATGGAACTTTTTTCAATTTTAATTTTAGCTGCTTTAATATTATTTTTTGTTTTGTTTTTCTACTTTATACCACTTGGTTTATGGATTTCGGCAACTGCTGCTGGAGTTAAGGTTGGTTTTTTTAATCTGATTGGAATGCGTTTGAGAAGAGTGGTGCCCTCTTCAATTGTAGGACCAATGATTAAATCCCATAAGGCAGGTAAAGGTTTAAGCAGTGACCAGCTGGAAGCACATTATCTGGCTGGCGGAAATGTTGATCGGGTTGTAGATGCTTTAATTGCTGCTCAGAGGGCAGAAATTGATCTGACTTTTGAACGAGCTGCTGCTATTGATTTAGCCGGTAGAGATGTACTGGAAGCAGTAAAAATGAGTGTTAACCCAAAAGTGATACAGACTCCGGTTGTTACAGCGGTAGCGATGGATGGTATTCAGGTTATGGCAACTGCAAGGGTCACAGTTAGAGCTAATATTGAACGTCTGGTAGGTGGAGCTGGAGAAGAAACTGTACTGGCAAGAGTTGGCGAGGGTATTGTTACTACAGTTGGTTCTGCAGAATCACACAAAAAAGTACTGGAAAATCCTGATTCTATTTCCAAAACAGTTTTAAATAAGGGTCTGGACTCCGGGACGGCTTTTGAGATTTTATCTATTGATATTGCAGATGTTGATGTTGGTAAAAATATTGGTGCTCAGCTGCAGACTGATCAGGCAGAAGCAGATAAAGAAATTGCTCAGGCTAAGGCTGAAGAACGGAGAGCAATGGCGGTAGCAGAAGAACAGGAAATGAAAGCCAGAGTTCAGGAAATGCGGGCTAAAGTTGTTGAAGCTGAAGCAGAAGTACCACTTGCAATGGCCGAAGCTCTAAAGAAAGGAAATATGGGAGTAATGGATTACATGAAAATGAAAAATGTAGAATCAGATACTAAAATGAGAACCAGTATTTCTGAGGCTTCAGAAAATGAAAAGCAGAATGGTAATTAATTTTTTAACGTCAGCTGTTAGTGCTGGAGGTGAATCATGGGAGATCTAATTTTTGTACTTCCTATATTTATAATTTTTTTCGTTATTCTATTTCAGATATTTTCGCTTTTTAAAAAAGGAATTGATTTTATTGGAAAAAGATTTGATCTGACAATTGAGCAGGCAGATGAAGAAGAAAAAATAAACACCGGTAAAATGAATCCTGATTATGATCAGGATGAGGCAAAAAAAAGAGTTGCTGCAGCTGAAAGGAAAACTGCAGCTGAAAGTAAAGAGAGAATTTTAAATCAGAATTCTGAATCTGAGGCTGAAATAGAAAAAGCAAAAAGGAAAAATAAAGAAAAAATTAAAAGATATAATTCAAAACAGAGAAAAAAGGGAAATAAAAACAGTTCCCTGGGAGAAATATTTGCCCAATATAATGAGGTAGAAAAAGCTGTTATTTATAATGAAATTTTATCTAAACCAAAAGCTTTAAAAAGGGATCAAAACTAAATCTTTTTCAAAACTGCGGTCTCCCTCCGGCTGCAGTTTTTTGGCGAAATTTGTTTAAAGAAATAAATATGATATAATAAATAAGTAAAAGTATTAAGGAGGAGTTATAATTTGAGTCAAAATGAAAGAAAAATTGAAATTAATGATTATCAGCTTGCACAAAATTTTTTCGGTCATAATGACCGCAACTTAAAGCTTTTAGAAGATATACTGTCATTAAAATTGAACGGCAGAGGTAATCAGATAAAAATAGAGGGTGATCGTGACCTTAAAGAACCTGAAAAGATAATAAAAAAATTACTTTCTTTAACAGATAAAAACGAGGAACTTTCACCCAGAAAATTAAAATACGCAGCTGAGCTTTTAAAAAGGAATCCAGAGATCAACTTAAATAGAATTTACGATGAAGTGATACTGGAAAATTATAAAGGTCGGAAAATAAAAGCTAAAACTATGGGCCAGAAGCTTTATTTAGAATCAATCAAAAATAGGGATATTGTTTTCTCTATTGGTCCGGCTGGTACAGGTAAAACTTATCTGGCAATGGTTATGGCAGTAAAAAGTCTTTTAAATAATGAAATTAATAGAATTGTTTTAACCAGACCTGCAATTGAAGCGGGAGAAAACTTAGGCTTTTTACCCGGGGATATGCAGGAAAAAGTTGATCCCTATTTAAGACCATTATATGATGCATTATATGATATTTTGGGACCGGAGAAGTCCAAATTATATCAAGAAAAAGACATTATTGAGGTGGCACCACTGGCTTATATGCGAGGTAGAACTCTTGATGATTCTTTTGTGATTTTGGATGAGGCTCAAAATACTACTTTAGAACAGATGAAGATGTTTTTAACCAGAATCGGTTTTAATTCTAAAGCGGTTATTACAGGTGATATAACTCAGATTGATCTGCCGAGTAAAAAAAGTTCCGGTCTGGCTACAGTTCAGAAAATATTAAAGGGAATTAAAGGAATAGATTTTGTCTATTTAAGCAGACATGATGTTGTTAGACATGATCTGGTTAAAGAAATTATTAAAGCATATGAAAGTTATGAAAGTGGGAGCTAAAAATGAAATTTATGAAAAAATTGAGAGTCAGACTTCGTAACTGGAGAAAAGAATATCTTGATTTTTCAACAAACACTTATAAAGTTATCTGGGCTGTGATTTTCTTTATCCTGATTGCCCTGATTTTAAGTCTGGATTTAATTCCAAATCAGGTTGATTTAAGGGCAGGTCAGGTAAGTCAAAATGATATTACTGCTCCCAGAACGATCACTTTTATTGACGAGAGCAGAACTTCTGAGTTAAGACAGCGGGCTGCAGATACAGCTCCAAGGGTTTATGAAGAAGATAGCACAATAGAGGAAGAAGTGCTGAATAAGGTTAATAATTTATTTAAAGCTGTAAGTGAACAACGACAGTTTTTTTATCAGAATAAAATTTCTTTAGAAACAGAGTCGAGGCAGGATCAGCAGAGTCAGGAAAATAAAAATACCAGAGCTCAGAATTCTAAGGTTGGCAATAATAAGTTATCAGCGGCTGAAATTAAAAGCTTTAGTCAGGCAGAAATAAATGAAATAATAGGTTTGGTTAGGGAAAAAATCTCCTTTGAAATTAGCAGTGACAGTTTAACTACTTTAATTACTTTAAGTAGTGAAGAATTGGCAGAGCTTCAGAAGAGAGCGCGTAATCTTCTTCAGAATAAATTAGAAAGCAGAATTTTACCCTCTGATCTGTCAGCAGCACGCACAGAACTTCGTCAGAGTGCAATGGAGATGGATATCTCCCGCAGTAAAAGGTTGGCTCTAGCTGACATTTCTGAATCAGTAATTGCTGCTAACATGTTTTTGAATCAGGAGGCAACTGCCAGCAGGCGAGAGGAGGCTATCTCCGAAGTTGAAGCTGTAGAACAAACTGTTAGACAGGGTGAAATAATTGTTCGTAAGGGTGATGTTGTTACTGAAGCAGATATAGAGATCTTAGAAAGACTTGGACTGCAGAAAAGTGGAATTAATTATTATAATATTACTGGTAGAATCCTGATCAGTTTAATTCTTGTTCTACTGCTTGGATTTTATTTTTATAAATACCAGAAATCAGTCTGGCAGGATAACAGTAAGCTTCTTTTAATTGAACTTTTAATTTTAGCTGTGGTTTTCTTTGCTAAAATATTAACACTTTTTCAGAATCCGTTTGTTGACTTTATGGTCCCTACAGCGATGGCGTCAATACTTTTAACTGTTTTAATTGGCAGTGACACAGCTTTGATTACCACTTTATTTATTAGTTTATTAATTGCACCAGTTTATGATATGAATTTTAATATTGTGTTAACCTCTTTTCTGGCTGGTTTAATAGGTATCTTTAGTGTAACTAAGGTTAAAGAAAGAGGAGATATTATAAGGGCTGGTTTAAATGTTAGTTTTATTTTGGTATTTTTAATCGGTGGTCTTTCCTTAATGCAGCAGAATCAGGACTGGACATATTTAATCTGGTCAATTGGAGGCGGAATTGTCAATGGTCTTTTAGTAGGGGTGCTGGCTAATGGGCTGCTGCCATATCTTGAAGATTTATTTGATATGACAAGTTCTGTAAAGTTGTTAGAGCTTTCTAATCCCAGTCAGCCAATTTTAAAACGAATGCTGGTTGAGGCACCGGGTACCTATCACCACAGTGTGATTGTTGGTAATTTGGCTGAAACAGCTGCTGAAGATGTGGGAGCAGATTCATTACTGGCAAGAGCTGCAGCTTATTATCATGATATTGGTAAGTTAAAAAGGCCTTACTTTTTTTCTGACAATCAGTTTGGAGGCGAAAATCCTCATGATAAAACTTCTCCAAATTTGAGTGCACTTATAATAAAGTCGCATGTTAAAGATGGAGTAGAAATGGCAGAAGAAAATGGACTGCCGTCAAAAATTATTGATATTATAAAACAGCATCATGGGACAAATTTAATTTCTTATTTTTATCAGCAGGCTCTGCAGGATAATAAACATGATGATATTGAAAAGAAAGATTTTCGTTATGATGGTCCCAAGCCGCAGAGTAGAGAAGCTGCTATTATCATGCTGGCTGACATTACTGAAGCAGCACTGAGATCCAAAAATTTCAACAAAAACAATCATGACCGAATTGAAGGATTTGTTAGAGGTCTGGTTAAAGATAAGTTAATTGAAAACCAGCTTGATCAGTCAAACTTAACTTTGAGTGATTTAGATACAATAGTTAAAAGTTTTGTTAAAGTTTTAACTGGTATTTACCATCAACGAGTAGAATATCCGGAAAAATTGCTGAAAGAAATGAAAGGCGGGAATAGTAGTGATTAATGTAGATTTTAATGATCAGCAGAGGGAAGTGAAAATCAGTCAGGAGATGTTTTCACTTTTGGAAAAAGTGATTGAAACTGCTGCTGAACTTGAAGGATACAGTGGGGGCGAAGTAAGTGTTGCATTTGTTAGGAATCAACAGATTAAAGAGCTGAATAAGAAATATCGGAATAGAAATGAAGTAACAGATGTACTTTCTTTTCCCATTGATCAGGAAATACTTGGTGATATTATAATCTCTGCCCAGAGAGCCGCTGTGCAGGCAGAGGAATATGGACATTCATTAACAAGAGAACTTGCTTATTTGACAGTTCACGGCATGCTGCATTTGTTTGGTTATGATCATCACGGCCAGGAAGAAAAAGATGAAATGCGGCAAAAAGAGGAAAGAGTTTTAACTGAACTGGATATCAGCAGAGATTAGGTGTAACCAATGTGGATTTTAAAAACTATAAATAGTTTTAATCATGCAATTGCCGGTTTGATACATGCAGTCAGGACTCAGAGAAATATGCAGATTCATCTTACTGCTGCAATTTTTGTGCTTGTTTTTAGTCTTTTATTTGATTTAAGCAGATTGGAGCTTGGTCTGGTTATTATATCTATCTCTCTGGTCATTTTTGCTGAGCTGCTAAATACAGCGGTAGAAGTTATTATTGATATTTTAACCCAGGATTACAGTTTTAAGGCAAGAATCGCTAAGAATATTAGTGCAGCTGCGGTTGTCATTGCAGCCGGTAATGCGGTCTTCATTGCTTATTTGGTTTTTTTTAATAGGGCTCAGGAATTATCATTAAATCTTATTTTTAATATTAGACATGAGCCTCTGCATTTGATATTTATCAATCTGGCATTAATATTTATACTGATCATAACTTTAAAATCAATTTTTAGCAGTGGTACTCCACTTAAAGGTGGAATTGTTAGCGGCCATTCTGCTCTGGCAGCTTCTTCTGTGCTGATTATCTGGTTTTTAACAGAAAGTTTAATTGCTTTTTCACTGGCAGCAGTTCTTGCTTTTTTAACAGCACAGAGCAGATTAGAAGCAGGAACCCATTCTTTTAGAGAAATTTTACTGGGGACCATTCTTGGTATTATAATCACATTTGTAATTTTTTATTACTTTAGTATTTAATAACTTAGTTGACCGTGGAGGAATCAATAATGTATTTAGAATTATTTTCATTTTTTATCTTAATATTTCTATCTGCCTTTTTTTCCGGTTCTGAGACAGCTTTTATGTCTGTTAATAGAGTTAAAATCAAGGAAAAAGTTCAAAGAGGAGATGAACACGCTGAAAAAGTTGATAAATTACTGCAGAATCAGACAAGATTATTAACCACTATTTTAATCGGTAATAATCTGGTTAATATTGCAGCTTCCTCCATAGCAACAGCTCTATCAATTGAGCTCTTTGGTAGTAAGGGAGTCGGAATTGCAACAGGTGTTGTAACTTTATTAATCTTGATTTTTGGAGAAATAACTCCCAAATCACTTGGCAATAATAGAGCTTCTGATTATGCTAAAGCTGCTGCAGTCCCTCTCTATTATCTGGAAATAATTTTGTCTCCCTTTATTTATCTTTTTACAAAGATTGTTAATCTCTTTGTTAAAGATAAAAATTTAATTTCCTCAGCCTTTTTAAGTGAAGAGGAAATAAGGAGATTTGTAAATGTAAGTCAGAGAGAGGGCGTAATTAAAGAAACTGAACAGGAAATGATCCAGAGTGTATTTGATTTTGATGATACTCTGGTCAAAGAAATTATGATACCCAGAATCGATATGGTCTGTATAGAAAAAAATGCATCTTTAACTGAATTAATTAAATTGGGAGTCGAAAAAGGGCATTCCAGAATTCCTGTGTTTGAAGAATCAATTGACAACATTATTGGTTTGATTTACATTAAGGATCTTTTAGAATTAATATTAGCCGAAAAAAAAGAGGTTGATATTGAAAAATTTGTTAAACCAATTTATTTTATTCCTGAAGGTAAACCGATTAATCAACTTTTATCTGAAATGAAGGACAGGAAAGAGCATATGGCAATCGTGGTAGACGAATATGGTGGAACTTCTGGTTTAATAACAATTGAAGATTTACTGGAAGAAATTGTTGGAGATATCCAGGATGAGTTTGATCTGGAAAAAAGTTATATTGAAGTGATTGATGATAATAAACTACTTCTTGATGGTAGGGTAGATATAGAAGAAATAAATAAATATCTAAAGGAACCTCTGGCTGAGAGTGATGATTATGAGACTGTAAGTGGTCTGGTTTTGTATTATCTGAATCGCCTACCAGTTCAGGGCGAAAAGCTGAAACTTGAAAATGTAACATTTATCATTGAAAGTATTGTAGATAATAGAATTAGAAAAATTAAATTGATAAGTGAAGCAGAATTAAAGTTAGAAGAAGATGAATAATATTGTAGAGGTGAGAAGATGAAGTCGAAGTTATTTATCCTGCTGACACTGCTGCTGGCTGCACTGCTGGTTTTTACAGCCTGTACTCCTGAAGATGGAGAACAGCTGCAGCAAGTTGAGGAAGATGCTGCTCAGCAGGAAAAGTTGAGTCCGGAAGATCTCGAAGAAGAAATCCAGAATCTTGAAGAAGAATATGCAGCTAAAAGTCCAGAAGAAGATCAGAGCCAGAAAAATAATTATAGTGCGGTTTCTCCTTTTACTGGATTACCAATTTCGCAAAATTATTATAAGCGAGCGGTGGCTGTTTCTATTGAAAATTCTCCGGCAGCCAGACCCCAGAGTGGTTTAGGAGAGGCTGAGATAGTCTATGAATTTATGTTAGAAGGTGGGATAACAAGGTTTCTGGCAATTTACTGGCCCGAAGTACCGGAAAAAATTGGTCCGATTAGAAGTGCCAGACCGGCTTTAATCAAAACTGCCCAATCATATGAGGCTTTATTTCTGCATGCTGGAGCCAGTCCGGATGGATTTGAACTTCTACAGGAAGAGAATGTTCTGCATTTAGATCAAATCTATCAGAGCCGGTATTTCTGGAGAAGCAGTAAAAGAAGAGCTCCTCACAACTTATATTCCGGGAAAAAACCATTAAATAATTATTTAAACAACTTATCGGAAAAAGAATATCCGGAACAGTTTAACTTTTTAACTGCTTCTGTAGTCAGTGATTTTAAAAAAGCGGAAAATATCAGTATTGATTACTGGGGTTCATATGAAGTTTTATATGAATATAATAGTCTGGGAAATAATTATTTGAGATTTTTAAATAGTAAAGATAATCCGCACCTTTTAGAAAATGGTGAACAGCTGAAGGTTAAAAATATTATAGTTCAGCATGTTGAAACTTCCACTAAGGATAGTCAGGGAAGACAGGATATTGATCTGGAATCAGGTGGAAAAATGAAGCTTTTTCGGGATGGTCTATTAATTGAAGGCAGCTGGGAAAATAACAAGGGAGATATAACTTATTTTAATGCTGCTGGTGAACAAATTAAGATCAATCCAGGTCAGACCTGGATTCAGGTAGTTCCTAATGGGACTGAAATTACTTATTAAAAACTATACAAATAATGATTAAATTTAAAATAATATTGTGAGGTGTTAGTTTATGGAAAAAGAAATTAAAGAAGAAATGTTCAAAAAAGCTTTAGAAGCTCAAAAAAATGCATATGTTCCTTATTCAGACTTTCCGTTAGGAGCAGCAGTCTTAATGGAAGATGGTTCAATATATACTGGTGTAAATATTGAGAATGCATCTTTTGGATTAACAAATTGTGCCGAAAGATCAGCTATTTTTACTGCTGTATCACAGGGTAAAAGAAAAATTGAAGCACTGTTAATTGTTAGCTCTACAGAAAATCCAGTGACTCCCTGTGGACCCTGTCGTCAGGTGATAAGTGAATTCGCTGATGGTGAGATTGAGATAGTGATGATGACTGAAGAAGGAAAAGAACTGACAATGACCAACACAGAGCTGCTGCCAGGTGCTTTTAATGATTCTGCAATGGAGAAAAACAATGAGCTATAAATCAGGTTTTGTAACAGTTATCGGTAGACCAAATGTTGGCAAATCAACTCTGGTTAATACTTTAGTTGGAGAAAAAATCAATATAATTTCTCCCAGACCACAGACTACCAGAAACAGTATTAAAGCAATTTATACAGAGGATGATGGACAGGTGATTTTTATTGATACACCGGGTATTCATCAGCCGCGTAATGAGCTGGATAAATTTATGCAGGATGAAGCTTATAATAGTTTAGATGGAATTGATGTAATTATTTTTATTTTAGATGGCAGTACTTACTGGGGTAAAAATGATCAATTAATCTATGATCAGATTAAAAATAGTGAACAAGAAATTATCTATGTGATGAATAAAATAGACAAGATTTCAAATAAAGAATTAATTAAAAAACAAAAAGAATACAGTCAGAAAGTTGGCAGGGAAGTTGTTCCAATCTCTGCTCTAAACAATAAGAACGTCGATAATTTATTAGCGGAAATTCTTTCGAAATTACCAGAAGGACCACAGTATTATCCCGAAGATATGATAACAGATCAGATAGAAAGATTTGTTTTTGCAGAAATGATCCGGGAGAAGATTTTTTATCTGACTCGAGAAGAGGTGCCTTATGGGGTAGCTGTTTTAGTTGAAGAAGTTAAAGAAAGAAAAAATGATGATTATTATATTCGGGCCAATATTTATGTGGAAAAAAAATCACATAAAGGGATTATTATTGGTAAAAATGGTAAGATGTTAAAGAAAATTGGGCAGCAGGCGAGAAAAGAAATAGAAGATCTAATGCAGACTAAAGTTTATCTTGATCTCTGGGTTAAGGTTTTAAAAGACTGGCGAGAAAAAGATAATCTACTCAAAAGAATGGGTTATAAATAAATTTTTGCAGGACTATGACAAACTTTGTAGAATATAAATATTGATAAAGCAAAAATATAAGAATTTAAGGAGTGATTTTAAAAATGGCGATCAAACCTCGTGATATGGCTAAAATGATTGACCATACAAATCTGAGTCCAACGGCAGCTGTGGACGAAATTAAAAAATTATGTGAGGAAGCAAAAGAACACGAATTTGCATCTGTATGTGTAAATCCTATATATGTTCCCTTATCTGCAAAATTATTGGAAGATAGTTCAGTTAAGGTCTGCACAGTAGTTGGTTTTCCTCTGGGAGCAAATACTACCGAAGTTAAATCTTATGAAACCAGAAATGCTATCAAAAATGGGGCCCAGGAAATTGATATGGTAATGAATATTGGAGCCTTTAAATCTGGAGCATATGAGATTTTCAAAGCGGATATTAAGGCTGTAGTAGATGCTACTAAAAAAGCAGGTGTTAGCTCTGATATTATTGTAAAAGTTATTTTGGAATGCTGTTATCTAGATGAAGAAGAAATTGTTAAGGCCTGTGAGATTGCAAAAGATGCAGGAGTTGATTTTGTTAAAACTTCAACAGGTTTTGGTGATTATGGAGCCAGAGTTGAAGATGTTAGTATTATGCGCAAAACTGTTGGTAGAGATGTAGGTGTTAAGGCCTCTGGAGGAATTAAAAACTTCGAACAGGCTTTAGAAATGCTTGATGCCGGTGCAAACAGAATTGGTGCGAGTTCTGGAGTAACAATTGTAACAGATGATGAAGAATAACCGGGAGTTGAATTAAGTGGCAACCTTTGAGACAGAAGCTTTAGTCTTAAAACAATTTGATTTAGGTGAGTCAGATCGTCTGATTACTTTATATACCAGAGAAAAAGGCAAATTAAAGGCTGTAGCAAGAGGAGCCCGGAAGGGGAATAAATCTCGTTCCGGTCTTGTTTTGCCCTTTAGTTATCATGATTTTACCTTATATCAGGGGAAATCACTGGCTAAAATAAATCATATCGAGTCTATTGCAATGAACACCAAATTAAGAGAAGACCTTGATTATATGGCTTATGCCAGTGTTGTTTCCGAATATGTAGAACGGGCCGGACTGGAGGATGAAGCTGATCAGGCTCTTTTTTCTCTTTTAGCTGTTACTTTAGAGAAAATGGCTGCGGCTGAAAGGAGAGAGCTTTTATTTTATTTAACAGTTTTTAAGGCTAAATTACTGCTGCTGCTGGGGGTTAAGCCAGAAATTGAGAACTGTACAGTTTGTGGGGAAAAGGTTGATCTTAATAGCTCAACTCCACTTAGTGTAGAAGAAGGTGGATCAATTTGTAAAAATTGTTTTAAAGATAGTAATTATAAATATACTCTTTTTTCTCTAAATGAAATGAGAGCTCTGTATAAAATTACCTTTGCTGAAATTTCTAAATTAAAGTCTGTCCAATTTTCTCATAAAATTTTAGAGAAAATTAATGATTTAACAGAAAAATTTTTAATCTATCATCTTGATTTAAAACCTAAATCATTATCATTTCTTTATACAATCAGGAAAATGAATAATTGATTAAAATAAAACCTTGTCCTAAAGGATGAGGTTTTATTTTAATGAAAAATATTAAAAAGAGTACGAGAGGAAGTGTATTTATGAATTTCCAGGAAATTATATTTTCGTTGGATAAATTTTGGAGTGAACAGGGATGTGTAATTGAACAACCTTATGACACTGAGGTAGGTGCAGGGACAATGAGTCCTTCCACCTTTTTGCGTTCACTGGGTAAAGAAGGATGGGATACAGCTTATGTTCAGCCCTGTCGCCGACCTACTGATGGTCGTTATGGTGATAATCCTTATCGCCTGCAGAGATATTTTCAGTATCAGGTAATTATGAAACCATCACCTGATAATATCCAGGAGATGTATTTAGATAGTTTAAGAGCACTGGGTATTGAGCCTGAAAAACATGATATTCGTTTTGTAGAAGACAACTGGGAGTCCCCGACACTTGGAGCCTGGGGTCTGGGCTGGGAAGTCTGGTTGGATGGTATGGAAATTACGCAGTTTACTTATTTTCAGCAGGTTGGTGGTTTTAAAGCTGATCCAGTTACAGTCGAGATCACCTATGGTTTAGAGAGAATAGCTATGTACTTACAGGAAGTTGAAAATGTATATGATTTAACCTGGGTTGAAGGGGTTAAATATCGTAAAATCTATCATCAAAATGAGGTTGAGCAGTCTAAGTATAATTTTGAAGTTGCAGATATTGAGCATTTATTTGATTTATTTGATATTTATGAAGCAGAAGCTGAAAACTCTCTGGCATCAGAACTGCCTTTAGCTGCCTATGATTATACCCTTAAATGTTCACATACATTTAATCTTTTAGATGCCCGGGGAGCAATTAGTGTAACTGAGAGAACAAGATTTATCAAAAGAGTTAGAAAACTGGCTCATGCATGTGCAGCCAGCTATTTAGACTCAGGAGAGCAGGAGTGATAATAATGGCAAAAAATCTAATTTTTGAAATAGGAACTGAAGAAATGCCGGCTGCCTCTATGCAGAGATTTAGAGAAGATTATCTAAAAACAGCTGCGGCAGTTTTTGAAAATAATAATTTAGATTATAAAAATATGAATGTGTATTCTACCCCAAGAAGACTTGTGCTTGCGGTTAATGACTTAGCTGAAAAACAGGAAGATCAGCGAGAAATTGTCAGGGGACCTGCAGTAAACATTGCTTTTGATGATGCTGGAAACCCTACAAAAGCCGGAGAAGGATTTGCCCGCGGTCAGGGTGTTGAAGTCGACGAATTGTTAGAAAAAGATGGTTATTTATATGCGGAAAAACTGGAAAAAGGGGAAAAGACAGCCGATATTTTGGCTGAGGTTTTAAAGAAAATTGTTGATCAGGTACCTCTACCAAAGGCTATGCGCTGGGGTAGTGTTAAGATGGAATTTATCCGCCCAATTAAATGGCTTTTAGTTTTATTTGGTTCAGAAACAATAGATCTTGAAATTGCAGGAGTTAGAAGTTCTAACTCCAGCATTGGCCACCGTTTTTTAAGTGAAGGTCAGGTAGTGATCAGCAAGGCTGAAGATTATTTTTCTGCCTTAAAATCAGCATCTATCATAGTTAGCCAGGAAAAAAGGAAAGAAATTATTAAAGAAGAAATTAAGGAGCTAAATCTATCAGCACAGCCAGTGATTAAAGTTTCCCTGCTGGCAGAAGTAGTAGATTTAATTGAGTTCCCCACCGCTTTTAAAGGAAGCTTTGCTGAGGAATATCTGGAGCTGCCGGCAGAAGTTTTGATAACAGCTATGGAGAAACATCAGCGCTATTTCCCTGTAATGACAGAGGATAATCAACTGCAGGCTGAATTTATAGGTGTGCGTGATGGGGGTCGTGATTATCTTGATCAGGTTATTTCCGGAAATGAGATGGTGTTAAAAGGAAGACTTGATGACGCTCAATTTTTCTTTGCCGAAGATCAGAAATATGGATTTTTAAATAGAAGTAAGGATATTAAAGATATAGTTTTTCAGAAAGATATAGGTAGTGTTTATCAAAAAGTAGAGAAACTACAGCAGATAACTGCTCGCTTGGCTGATCTTTTAGGTTATAAGCCTGATAGAAAAGAAATGGCAGTCCGCGCTGCAGAAATCTGTAAAAATGATCTGGCTACAGAAATGGTAAATGAATTTGCCAATCTCCAGGGCTTAATGGGGAAGGAATATGCCCTTTTAGAAGGAGAAGCGGAGGAAACTGCAGAAGCTATTTTTGAGCATTATTTACCACGTTTTGCTGGAGATGAATTACCAGAAACTAAAAGTGGTACGGTGCTGGCAATGGCTGATAAACTGTTCAATTTAAGCAGTCATTTTCTGCTGGGTAATATTCCAAGTGGTTCTCAGGATCCCTTTGCTCTAAGAAGACAGGCTGCCGGTCTGCTGAGAATTATTTTGGATAATAACTTAGTAATTAATATTGAAGATGTGATTGAGTTTTCAATGGAAATTGTTGCAATTAAGCCTGATAATATTTATTCCGCAGCTTCTGATTTAAAAGAATTTATTAAACAGCGGCTGGAAAATTTACTTGCAGAAGAAAAAGTGAGATATGACATTATTAATGCAGTAATAAATATCAAAGATCAGAATCTGCTTGATCTTTATCAGAGAGCTCATAAATTGATGGATTTTAGATCTGAAAATCCCGGTTTATTCGTTGATTTAATTCGGGGCTTAGTCAGGGCGAAAAATCTTGGCGAAAAGGCTGAAAATAAAGTAGAAATTGATGCAGGATTATTAGCTGCAGTTGAAGAAAAAGAGTTATATAAAGAGTTTAATCAGCGAGAAGCAGAAATCAAAAACTTTTTTGCTTCCAGCCAGTATCAAAAAGGATTTTATCTGCTGGTAGAATTAAAGGAATATATTGATGCTTTCTTAGATAATGTAATGGTAATGGTTGATAACAGTGAGCTTAAAAATAATCGCCTGGCTTTATTAACCCGTATTGCAGAATTAATGTCAGAGGTAATGGATATTGAAGAAATAGCTCTAGACTAATAATTTAATTTAAACGGGGTGAAAATTATGAATGAGAAAAATGTTGTTGCATATGCTGTATCAGATTCAACAGGAAAAACGGCCAAACATTTAATGGAGTCAGCAGTAGGACAATTTCCGAATTATGAGATAAAAATAAAGACATTTTCTTTTGTACGCTCTCTTAATAGAATTGATGAGATAATAGAAAAGGCTAAAGCGGAAAATGCTATTATTGCCTATACTTTTGTTAAAACTGAGATGAGAGAACATTTAAATCAGGCAGCCGAAATAAACAATTTGGAATATATTGATATGATGAAAAAACCTTTAAAGATGGTTGCTGATAGGTTGAATGTAGAACCTAGAGAGGAATTTGCTTTAAAATATAAATTAGATGAAGAATATTTTAAAAGAATTAAAGCAATGGAATTTACTCTTAAATTTGATGACTTAAATGAATCCAAGGGGATTGCTGAAGCAGATATAGTTCTAGTTGGAGTCTCAAGAACTTCAAAGACTCCCCTTTCTGTACACCTATCATACCTGGGTTATAAAACTGCCAATGTGCCCCTGGTACCTGAAGTGGAAGTACATCCTTCAGTTTTAGAAGATAATGCTGAGAAAGTAGTTGGTTTAACTATTGACCCAGAGATGTTAAACGATATTCGGATTGAAAGACTAAAGAAAATGGGACTTGGTGATGATGCAACCTATGCGGCAAAAGAAAGAATTAGGGAAGAATTTGAATATGCCGATTCAATAATGGAAAAAATCGGCTGTCCTATAATCGATGTTACAGACAAAACCATAGAAGAAACTGCTGTCGAGGTACTGTCATATTACAATGATTAGGAGCTGATATTATGTTTTCCAGAGTTGAACAATTAGAATTGGAAAAAGATAAACTATCAAACTTTGCCTGTTTGAGTTCAGACAGCAGAGGGCGGTTAAAAGAAGAAACTGGTTCTGAGATACGCACAATTTTTCAGCGAGATCGGGATCGAATTATTCATTCCAAAGCTTTTAGAAGGCTTAAGCATAAAACTCAGGTATTTATTGCACCTGAGGGTGATCACTATCGTACCCGATTGACCCATACTCTGGAAGTCTCTCAGATTGCCCGCACAATCGCCAGAGCTCTTAAATTAAACGAAGATTTAGTAGAAGCTATTGCCCTGGGACATGACCTGGGGCATACTCCTTTTGGTCATGCTGGAGAGGCTGCCTTAACTGAAATTACTGGAGCTGAGTTTAATCATAATCTTCAGAGCCTGAGAGTAGTTGACCTCCTGGAAAAACGAAGCAGCGGCAGCAGAGGGCTTAATTTGAGTATTGAAGTCAGAGATGGGATCTTAAATCATACCGGCAGTAATAAACCTTTTACTCTGGAAGGACAGATAGTAAGAATTGCAGACAGGGTAGCGTACATTAATCATGACATTGATGATGCTCTGAGAGCAGGGATTATCAACCAGGATGATTTACCTTCAGATGCAACCTCTATCTTAGGTGAAACTCACTCCCAGAGAATAGATGTAATGGTCAGGGATTTGATTAACTCCAGCTGGCAGCAGAAGGAAATAAAGCGTTCAGCTGAAGTTAAAGCTGCATCTGAAAAGTTAAGGAATTTTCTTTTTAAAAATGTGTACATTGGTTCTGAAGGTAAAAGTGAAGAAGGTAAGGCAAAGCGATTATTAAAACTGCTCTATGAATTTTTTATGAATAATATTAATTATATACCGGATGAATATTTAGAGTTTGAGAAAAATCATAAGCAGGCAGTGGTTGATTATATAGCTGGAATGACAGACCGTTATGCTATTAATCTCGGTAGAAAATTTTTTATTCCTACGCCGTGGTTCGACAAAAACTGATAAATTTAAATTTGCTTTTGCAAATAAATGAAGGATAAATTATTTTTTTAGAGAAATATAATTACAACAGTAAATTATTTTTTTAAATTATTTTTTTGAGTAAATAAAATTAAGGTCAGGGTGGATAAATTGGCCAGATATTCAGATGAGTTTATAAATGAGGTAAAAGAAAATGTTGATATTGTTGACTTAGTTTCTGACTATCTCGAATTGAAAAAAACAGGTAATAGATATAAGGGTTTGTGTCCTTTTCATAGTGAAAAAACACCATCATTTTTTGTCAATCCTGATAATAATTTTTATCACTGCTTTGGCTGTGGTGCTGGTGGAGATACAATAAATTTTGTGATGGAAATTGAAAATTTAACCTTTGTTGAATCATTAAAAATGCTGGCTGAAAGAACAGGTATGGAATTACCTGACATGAGTAATCAACAGCGGCAGCAGTATAAAGTAAGAGAACAGCTTTTTTCTTTGAATAATTTAGCTGCTCGTTTTTATAATTATCTTTTAACTGAGACTGAGATGGGAAACACAGCATACAATTATTTAAAAGAACGGGGTTTTAACAAGACTGATATAGAAATATTTAATCTTGGTTATGCAGCTGATGAATGGCAGTTTTTATTAAATTTTCTGCAGAAAAAGGGTTTTAGTGTTGATTTAATTAAAAAAGCTGGTTTAATCAGTGAAGGAAAAAATAATTCGCATTATGATAAGTTTAGGAATAGAGTTATTTTTCCAATATTTAATAATAGAGGCGAAGTAATAGCTTTTGGAGGTAGAATTTTAGAGAGTGGAGATAATTATGGGCCCAAATATCTAAATTCTCCTGAAACACCTATCTTTAGTAAAAAGAAAAATCTATATGGTTTACATCTTGCTAAAGATTCGATTAGGGAGCAAAATAGCTGTATTATTATGGAAGGTTATACAGATGTTATTCAGGCACATAAAAATGGATTTAAAAATTCTATTGCCTCTTTGGGTACTGCTTTTACTGAAGAACAGGCAAAGTTGATTAAAAGATATGCCGAAAATGCCTATATTGCTTATGATGCTGACACAGCTGGTAATAAGGCAACCTTAAGGGGTCTTGATATACTAAGTAGAACAGGGATTAATGTTAAAGTTATTCAACTTGAGGAAGGCAGTGATCCAGATCAATTATTAAAAGCTGAAGGTGAAGAAGTCTTCAATAGTTTGATTGAGGATGCAGTAAATTTAATAGATTTTAAAATAAACATGATTATTAAAGATAAAAATCTTTCGGAACCTGGAGTGAGAAAAAAGGTTTTAAGATCAATTGTTGAACTTCTAAGTGAAGTAGATGACAATTTAGAAAGAGAAATTTATATTGAGAGAGCAGCAGCTAAAACTAAGTTTAAAGCTGAGGTGCTGGCTGAAGAAGTGGAAAAAGAATTTAAGAAAATTAAAAGCAGGAATTATCAAAGAAATAGAGAAAAACAAAATAAGCAAACAGAAAAAGAATTTGACTTATACTCGCAATTATCATATTATCAAAAAGTTGAAGAAGAAATTCTGGCTCATTTTATTAGTAACCCTGCTTTGAGAGAGGAGCTGGCTGCCAGACTTTCAAAAAATGATTTTAATGGTAGAACTGCTCAGTTGGCAGAACAGCTCTTTAAAGGTAGTGTGATCAGTAATTCTGTTCAATTAGATAAAGTTAAAGGTAAATTAGGTGATGAACTGTTATCTTATTGGTCAGAAATTCTTGTTAAGCAGGATAATTCTTTAAGTAAAGATCATATTTTAGAACTGGCTGATTATTTAAATTCTAAGAGGATTTCCAGAAATAAAAAGAAATTATGCAGTCTGCTCAGTAGAAAAGAATTAAGTCTGGATAAGTTAAATCGTATTTTATTGACTTTTTATAGTTTGAATTACAATATTGAGAGGAGGGACTAAAGTGGCTGAAAAAGATATAAGTCCTGTTAAAATAGATGAAGTTAAGGATCTTGTCAATCGTGGTAAAAAAGAAGGGGAACTGACATATGAAGAAATTATGGATGCCCTGGAAGACATTGATTTAGATTCAGAGGATATAGAGAAAATATATGATATTTTTAGTGACATGAATATTGAGATAGTTAATTCTAAATTAGAAGATGATGAGGAAGATGAAGATGATGAAAATAGTGGTCTTGATTTGAGTGTACCTAAGGGTGTCGGTATAGATGACCCTGTCAGAATGTATTTAAAGGAAATTGGTAAGGTAGATCTTTTAACTGCTGATGAAGAGGTAGAACTGGCCAAAAGAATGGAACAGGGTGATGAATGGGCCAAACAGCAGCTGGTTGAAGCTAACTTGAGACTTGTAGTTAGTATTGCTAAAAAATATGTTGGCCGCGGAATGCTTTTTCTTGATTTAATTCAGGAAGGTAATATGGGATTAATGAAGGCAGTGGAAAAATTTGATTACACCAAGGGTTATAAGTTTAGTACCTATGCTACCTGGTGGATTAGACAGGCTATAACACGTTCGATTGCTGACCAGGCAAGAACAATTAGAGTCCCAGTTCATATGGTAGAAACTATCAACAAATTAATCCGAGTTTCCAGACAACTGCTTCAGGAAATGGGAAGAGAACCCAAAGCTGAAGAAATTGGTGAAGAAATGGATATCTCAGCTGATAAGGTAAGAGAGATTATGAAAATTGCTCAGGAGCCTGTTTCTCTAGAAACTCCAATTGGAGAGGAAGAAGACAGTCACCTTGGTGATTTTATTGAAGATGTTGATTCTCCTGCACCTGCTTCAGCAGCATCATATATACTGCTTAAAGAGCAGCTGGATGGAGTTTTAGATACTCTTACTGATAGAGAAAAACGAGTTTTGGAACTTAGATTTGGAATAGAAGATGGTCGGCCCAGAACTCTAGAGGAAGTGGGAAAAGAGTTTGGTGTTACCAGAGAAAGAATCAGACAGATTGAGGCTAAGGCACTGCGCAAATTAAGACATCCAAGCCGCAGTAAAAAGCTAAAAGATTATCTCGAATAAAGAGCATCAATGGGTAACTGGAAGTATTTATGAGATATTACAATATTATCATTAATATTGATCATAAAAATATTAAAATAACTCTTGACCTGTGCTGATTTCTATCATATAATTATTCTTGTCGTCACAAATAAACGATTTGTTTTTTGTAGAGGGCCCATAGCTCAGCTGGTCAGAGCAACCGGCTCATAACCGGTTGGTCCCAGGTTCGAATCCTGGTGGGCCCACCAGGAATATAAACCCCCTGTTCTTTAATTAGAGCAGGGTTTTTTTGATTTATAAGAAAATAAGATATCCTGATAAAATACTAGAACTGATTTTTCCAAGCTGTTAGACTGTAATTGTTTTTTTATTTTTCAAAATTAGGGAGGTCATTTTATGGTAAAGGTAGCTGAAGTTATACAGTTAATGGGAGAACTTGCTCCAGCCAGACTGGCGGAAGACTGGGATAATGTAGGTATGCAGGTGGGAGATGGTTCTCAGGAAGTAAAAAATGTATTATTGGCTCTTGACTTTAACCAGGAAGTTTTAACAGAAGCGCTAGAAAAAAACTGTCAGCTAATTATTACTCATCATCCTTTTATATTTAACGGAATTAAATCTGTTGATACTCAAAATCAGAGTGGAAAATTAATTTTTGAATTAATCAAAAATAATATTTCTTTATTTTCTGCTCATACAAATTTAGATACTGCAGAAGCTGGTTTAAATGATTATTTAATTAAAAAGTTAGATGTAGAAAATATATCTATCTTAAAAACAACCAGCAGCCAAAATTATTATAAATTGGTGACTTTTATTCCAGAAGATAATTTTGAGGAGCTAAGAGCTGCCCTTTTTGCTAAAGGTGCTGGAGAGTATTCAAATTACAGTCATACTGGTTTTTATCAGCAGGGAAAAGGCAGTTTTAAACCTTCAGCCGAAGCTGAACCTTATCTGGGTGCTAAAGGGAGTCTGAATGAAGTTGCAGAATACAGATTTGAAACAATTATAGCTCCCGAAAATTTAAATCAGATTATTAACGAATTATTAAAAGTTCATCCTTATGAAGAACCTGCCTGGGATTTATATAAAATGGAAAACCTGGAAAGAAAAAATGGAATTGGTAGAATTGCAGATTTAAAATCAGAAATTGAACTGGATAGCTTTTTGAAGATAATAAAGGAAGTTTATAAGCTGGATCTAATAAAAGTTGTTAGGGCAAAAAAGAAAATTAAAAAAGTTGCTCTCTGCAGTGGTAGTGGGGCAGATTTTATTAAGGATGCTCATTATCAGGGTGCGGATTTATATCTAACCGGTGATGTTAAGTTTCATGAGGCACAGACTGCAGAAGAACTCGGGCTGTCCCTTGTAGATTTTGGCCATTATGGAAGTGAAAAATTTGTTAAAGAACTGTTATTTGAACAATTAAATAAAAAAGCTTCGACAAAATTAAAAAAAGAAGTGAATTTTATTAAATCAGAGGTGAATACAGAGCCCTGGAACTATCAGTAATCACTATTATTCCGGTCTTTTTAACTTGAGTAAATTACTTGACATATAATAATTCTGGTGGTATACTTTATATGGTAAAAAAATAAGTTAACCAGATGATCGCATCTTTTAAGATGAGGAAAGTCCGAGCTCCACAGGATAGGATGCCGGGTAACCCCCGGTGGAGGTAACTCCCAGGCTAGTGCCACAGAAATATACCGCTTTTATGAAAGGGTTTTCTTTAAAATCTTTTCTTAATAAGTAAGGGTGAAAAGGTAAGGTAAGAGCTTACCGGGTTTCAGGTAACTGGAATGCCAGGTAAACCCCATCTGGAGTAAGTCCAAATAGAGAGAATATAAAAGTGATCCGCTTTTCTCCGGGTAAGGACGCTTGAGGGTTCAGGTGACTGTTCCCCTAGATAGATGATCATTTAATACAGAACTCGGCTTATAGGTTAACTTATTTTTTTCAATTATTAATTTTTTAATTTTTATAAAACTCGAAAAAGAGGTGTTGAGATGGAGAAAGAACTAATAGATGCAATAGAATATATTGATACAGCAGTAAATAAAACAGAACAATTTGATAATTATTCTCCTGAAATGAGTAATAAAGTTCTGGATAATAGAATTATAACACTTGAGGGTTACATAAGATATATTGAAAAGGAAACAATGCCAAGGTTGGAAAGTTTAGTAAAAAAGCTTGAGGAGGTAAATAATGGTTGATCAGATATATTATAAAATTCAGTATCCTCTTAAAAAAGCTATAGATTTAATGAAAGATTTGGATAGTCGTGATTTAGATTCTCTGGGAAAAAATTTAAATAACTATGACAGAGAAAAAATAATTAATTTTATAGAAGGCTGGAATAATGGGGGTAAAGAAAAATTGATTTCTTTAATCCATGATTTAAAAGCACATCAATAAATATTTTTTAAAACCATAGCTAACTGGCTGTGGTTTTTTTAGACTATAACTCTTATAAATCGGATAAAAGTTTTTTAAAAATACTTAAATGCTTTAATAATACCTATTTACTTGTTTATAATACTTATATTATCTTCAAATCAACTGCTCTAAACTTTAAGATATATATTAGAGGTGAGCAGAATGCAAAAAGAATATATTGGGAAAAAGATTAAAGAATACCGTAAAATAAAAGACTTAACTCAGGAAAATCTGGGTGAAAAAGCTGGTCTTCATTATACCTATATTGGCCAGGTAGAACGAGGAGAAAAAGAGCCATCATTAAAATCATTATTAAATATTGCTGATGCTCTTGATGTTGGAGTTGATAAATTACTAATAAACTATAATTTGAGTTCTGAGGCCAGTATTAAGATTTCAAATATAACAGATTTACTTTTAAATAGAGATGAAAAAGAATTAGAAATGATCTACACTTTACTTAAAGATTTAACAAACATTTTAGAGACTCATAATATTGAAAAATAATAATATTTATGGTACAATAAACTGCAAACTGATTTAAGAAGTGTAATTTGATTTAAGGAGGGTTATTATATGGCCGGACATTCTAAGTGGGCTAATATAAAACATAAAAAGAAAAAAGAAGATAAAAGAAGAGGTAAATTATTTTCAAAATTAAGTCGAAAAATAGCTGTGGCTGCCAGAGAGGGTGGCGGAGATCCAGAAATGAATGCAGATCTCAGAATGGCTATCCAGAAGGCTAAAGATAATAATATGCCTAATGATAATATTGAGAGGGCAATTAAACGTGGTACAGGTAATTTAGAGGGTATGACTTATGAATCTTTTGTTTATGAAGGATATGGACCCGGAGGAGTTGCTTTATATCTTGATATTATGACAGATAATAGAAATAGAACCGCTTCAGAAGTGCGCCATATTCTTGATAAAAATGGTGGTAATTTAGGTTCTAATGGTTGTGTTTCCTGGATGTTCCAGCGTAAGGGTGAACTCGTAATTGATCTCAATCAATTTGAGGTTGGAGAAGAAGAATTATTATTAGAAGCATTAGAAGCTGGGGCAGAAGATTTAGAATATGGGGAAGAAGAAGCTGTTATTTATACTGATCCAGAAAATTATGAGTCTGCCAGAGAAGCTCTGGAAGAAGCAGGTTATGAATTTGAATCAGCAGATTTAGCTATGATTCCTGATAATGAGGTTACATTAGATAAGAGTGATGCTAAAAAAATGTTGAGATTGATGGATCAGTTAGAAGATCATGATGATATACAGGATTTATATTCTAATTTTAATATTCCAGACGATATAAGGGATGAAATTGAAGCTGAAGAAGATTAGTTAATATAATTTTAATTTATTTGTTATAAAATAAATCTAGATTTTAATAAGGGCACTGTTCAGCAGTGTCTTTATTTTTTTGTTTTAATAATTTATTATGTATGATATAATTATTTCAAACATTAGTTTGAATGGGGTGTAGCATTTGCGAATTTTAGGTATTGACCCGGGGCTGGCAACTATTGGTTATGCCCTGGTAGATAAAGAAACAAATCATTTTGATGTTTTAGAATATGGGGTTATCAAAACTTCAGCTGATAAAAGTGATGTAGAAAGATTGGAAATTATTCATAGAAATATAGAAGCTTTAATTAAAGAGTTTGAACCAGAAGAAATGGCAGTGGAAGAATTATTTTTTAATAAAAATGTTAAAACAGCAATTGTGGTTGGCCAGGCTAGAGGAGTAATATTGCTGGCAGGCTCTCAGGCCGGGATAAAGGTAGCTGAATATACTCCGCTGCAGATTAAACAGGCAGTAGTTGGCTATGGAAGAGCTGATAAAATGCAGGTTCAGCAGATGGTAAAATCTTTACTCAATCTATCTGAAATACCAAAACCTGATGATGCAGCTGATGCCCTGGCTATCTCTATCTGTCACGGTCATGTTTACAGTGCTCATTCTGGATGGGAGGAAAGATTATGATTGGTTATTTAGAGGGAGAGGTAATTGACTCTGAAAGTACAAAAATCATATTAAAAATTAATGGAATTGGTTATGAGTTAGAGCTGGCTGGATTTAAAAGACAGCCCAGAATTGGGGAAGAAATTGAGGTTTTTACATATACTTATGTGAGAGAGGATGCATTAAAGTTATTTGCTTTCCCCGAAAAAATGGGTAAAGAATTATTTGAAATTTTAATAACTGTTAATGGCATCGGTCCCAGTGCGGGCTTAAATATAATTAATTCAATGCCTGCTTCCAGATTTATTTCTGCTATTATGCAGAAAAGTGAAGGTGTATTGAAAGAGATTTCTGGTATTGGACCTAAAACTGCTCAGAGGTTGATTTTGGAACTTCAGAGTAAATTAGAAGACTTTGCTTATCTGCAGAGTAAAAATGGTACAGCTGGAGAGGAAAATTTTTCATCTAAAGAAGAGCGTCAGGATATAGTAGATGCTCTGACAGCCTTAGGTTATAAGATTTCCGAGATAAATGATGCGCTAAGAGAAGTAGAATTTAGTCAGGAAGCGGATCTTTCTGAGAAAATTAGATTAACTTTAAGTCAGCTTGGTAAGGAGAGATAATAATGGAAAATGAAAGAAGAGTTGTTTCTCCCAAACAAAAAAAAGATGATAATTCTATTGATAAGGGATTAAGACCTCTCAATTTAGAAGAATATGTTGGGCAGAGTAAATCTAAAGAAAAATTAAAGATTTTTATCCAGGCTGCTCGTGATCGAAAGGAAGCTCTTGACCATGTTATGCTCTATGGACCACCTGGTCTGGGGAAAACCACCCTGGCCAATATCATAGCAAATGAATTAAATGTAAATATTCATCAGACATCAGGACCGGCGATAGAACGGCCTGGAGATCTGGCTTCAATTCTGACAAATTTACAGCCGAGTGATGTCCTGTTTATTGATGAGATTCACCGCTTAAATAAGATTGTAGAAGAAGTTTTATATCCGGCTATGGAAGATTATTGTCTGGATATAATTATTGGTAAGGGGCCAAGTGCTCGTTCAGTCAGACTTGATCTGGCACCGTTTACTCTGGTAGGAGCTACTACCAAAGCCGGCAGACTTAGCTCTCCGTTAAGAGATAGATTTGGTGTAATCAATAGATTAGAATTTTATGATCAGCTTGAACTGCAGGAAATTGTCATTAGATCAGCAGATATTTTAAATATAGAAATTGTTGATCATGGAGCCCTGGAGATAGCTCGTCGTTCTCGGGGAACTCCCAGAATTGCTAACCGTCTCTTAAAAAGAGTAAGAGATTTTGCAGAAGTAAAAGCAGATGGTATAATTAACAGGGAAGTTGTGGATGCTGCTTTAAAATTGCTTGAGATCGATGAACTGGGGCTGGATAGAATTGATCATAAGTTATTGAAAACAATTATGCTTAAATTTCGTGGTGGCCCGGTCGGATTAAATACTTTAGCAGCTGCGATTAGCGAAGAAACTGAAACAATTGAAGATGTTTATGAGCCTTATCTACTCCAGCTTGGTTTTTTAGAAAGAACTCCCAGAGGTAGAGTTGCAACAACTAAGGCCTATCAGCATCTAAATATTAAACAGAATAATGATTAATTATTTTATTAAGTTAAATGATTTTGGAGGTAATTTTTAAATGAAAGTAGAAGAATTTGATTATCATCTACCGGAAGAGTTAATTGCTCAAAAACCCCTTCCTGAGAGAGATGAGTCGAGATTAATGGTTTTAAATCCACAGGAAAATAAAATTGAAGAAAATATCTTCAAAAATTTAAAAGAATATCTGGAACCTGGTGATATGATTATTATGAATAACAGCAGGGTGATACCTGCCAGGTTGTATGGAGCCAAGATTCCAACTGGAACAGAAATCGAACTTTTATTGTTAAATGAGCTGGCTGAAGGACGCTGGGAAGTTTTAGTTCGTCCTGGACGGAGAGCTAAAAAAGGTGTCAGGATTAATTTTGAAGATATTTTAGAAGCTGAAGTTGTAGAATATACTGATTTTGGCGGCAGAATTGTAGAATTCAGCTGGGATCAGGAAAATCATGATTTTGAAGAAGTGCTAAACAAACTTGGGGAAATGCCTTTACCACCATATATTAATGAAAAGTTAGATGATCCAGAGCGCTATCAAACAGTCTACAGCCAAAAAAGAGGTTCAGCAGCTGCCCCAACAGCAGGTCTTCATTTTACTGATCAACTTTTAGAAGAACTTCAGAATTATGGTATAATATTAGACTATATTACTCTCCATGTTGGGCTGGGTACTTTTAGACCGGTTAAAAGTGAAGAGATTGAAGACCATGAGATGCATGAGGAATATGCAGAAATTTCTGCTGAAACTGCAGAAAAAATTAAAGCGGTTAAAGCAAATGGTAATAAAATTGTTGCGGTTGGAACCACTGTTACCAGAACTTTAGAGTCTGCTGCCCGGGATGGTCAATTGAGAGAATATAAAGGCTGGACTGATATTTTTATCTATCCTGGTTATAAATTTAAAGTAATTGATTCCTTAATTACTAACTTTCATCTTCCTAAATCGACTTTATTGATGCTTGTTTCTGCTCTCGCTGGTAAAGAATTTATTTTAAAAGCCTATCAGAGAGCTGTGGAAGAGGAATTCAGGTTCTTTAGTCTGGGTGATGCAATGCTGATTCTAAATAGGAAGGAAGATTAGTTTGTTCAATTTTAAATTATTTAAAGAAAACAAGAAATCGCAGGCCAGACTGGGTGAGATTTCTACAGACCATGGTAAAATTCAAACACCAATTTTTATGCCTGTAGGAACCCAGGCAACTGTTAAGGCTATGAGCTCCAGAGAATTAAAAGAAATTGGATCTCAAATTATACTGGGAAACACCTATCATCTTTATTTAAGACCAGGTGATGATTTGATAGCCAGAGCTGGCGGACTGCACCAGTTTATGAACTGGGATCGGCCGATTTTGACTGATAGTGGTGGTTATCAGGTTTTTTCTCTGGCTGATCTAAGAGAAATCGAAGAAGAAGGAGTCTATTTTCAGTCCCATCTGGATGGCTCTAAACATTTTATTTCTCCCGAAAAATCGATGCAGATTCAGCAGAATTTAGGTTCTGATATAGTAATGGCTTTTGATGAATGTCCCCCATATCCAGCTGAGCAGAAGTATGTTGAAAATTCATTAAATAGAACACTGCGCTGGGCAGAAAGATGTAAAATGGAAATGGAAGGGGCAGAAGGCCAGGCACTATTTGGGATTATCCAGGGGGGAATTTATCCAGAACTAAGAAAACAGAGTGTAGAGGAAACAACAAAGTTAGATTTCCCCGGTTATTCTATTGGCGGCTTAAGTGTAGGGGAGCCAAAGGCAGAAATGTATAAAATGCTTGATTATACAACTTCTCTGATGCCTAAAGATAAACCTCGATACTTAATGGGGGTTGGTACTCCAGAAGATTTAATTGAAGGGATTTATTATGGAATAGATATGTTTGACTGTGTAATGCCGACCAGAATTGCCCGTCATGGACAGGTTTTTACTCATCAGGGACGAAAAACAATTAGAAATGCAGCTTACAAAGAAGATTTTTCTCCTCTTGATTCTGAGTGTGACTGTCATGTCTGTCAAAATTATACTCGTGGTTATATTAGGCATTTACTTAAAAGAAATGAAATTCTTGGAGTTAGATTAACAACTTACCATAATCTATATTTTATGCTCAGACTTGCCGAAGAAATAAGAGAAGCGATTAAGGATGATAACTTTATTAACTTGAGAGAAGAATTTTATTATAAATATGAATTAAAATAAATTTTTTAATTCTTTTTGAAATAAAATTTCTCATTTAGCAGGAATATTGTAATTATTGTTGAATTAGTTATGAGAGCAAAAAATTAATTAGGAGGATATTTAATGGAATATTTATATGCAATTTTACCATGGGTCTTAATTTTCGGTATTTTTTGGTTCTTTTTAATCAGACCTCAACAAAAACAGAAAAAAGAGCATCAGAATATGTTGGATAATCTTAGTGTTGGTGATAAGATTGTTACTATAGGTGGAATTAAAGGTAAAATAATTAAGCTTAAAGATAACAATATTAGAGTTAGAGTTTCTTCCAATGTTGATATTGATTTTGTTAAAAGTGCGATTTCAAGAGTAGAAGAAAAAAGTGACAGCAGTAAAAAACTAGAAAATACTGATGAAAAAGAAACAGAAAAAGAATAATTTATTTAGTTGAGAACTGGGGGAAATAATGTGAAAAATGCAATTAAAGAGTTTTTACAATCTTTAGTAATAGCAGGTATACTGGCCTTCTTTATTATTACATTTGTGGCCCAGTCATTTGTAGTAGATGGAAGGTCAATGGCTAATACGCTTCAGGATGGAGAGAGATTATTTGTCAACAAATTTATTTATAGATTTCACCCACCTGAAAGAGGAGATATAATAGTATTTACTCCTGATGGAGCACCCGACAAGAAATATATTAAAAGAGTTATAGGTATCCCAGGTGATACTGTTTATGTTAAAGACGGTACTACTTATATCAATGGAGAAGCCATCAAGGAAAATTATCTGCCAGAAAAGATGATCGGGGATTTCGGTCCTTATGAAGTACCCCAAAAAAGTGTTTTTGTTTTGGGGGATAACAGGAACCATAGTGCTGACAGCAGATTTTCCAGTATTGTGGGGTTTGTTGAATATGAAGATATTTCAGGCAAAGCTTTCTGGGTTTACTGGCCTTTGACTGAAATGAGAGTTATTGATCATCAGAATTATAATTTATCATTTGAAAATTAATTGCTTATCGTTAGGAGGACATTTATTTAATGAGGTATAAACAAAAAAGAAGAATTAAATTAATTATTATTTTAGCTATAATTGCTTTTGCTGCCTTTTTATATATGCAGCACGGTATTAACTTGGGCCTTGATCTACAGGGTGGAGCTCATATAGTTTTACAGGCTCAGCCTACAGAAGAAAGAGAAATAAATGATACTGTTATGACTGGAATTCAGAGTGTGATTGAGCGCCGTGTAAATCAGCTGGGTTTAAGTGAACCTTTAATTCAGCGGCAGGGCAGTGACCGAATAATTGTAGAACTGCCGGCGGTAGATAGTCCAAATGAAGCGATTAATACAATCGGTAGAACTGCAATGTTAACTTTTAGAAATTCTGCCGGGGAAGTATTAATGACAGGGGAAGCGGTTAAAGATGCACGAGCTGATCATGATCAGTATGGTAGACCTGTAATTACTTTTACTTTAACTGATGAGGGATCTGAGCAATTTGCGAACATAACAAGACAATATATAGGAGAAAAAATCGGTATTTATCTTGATGATGAACTGCTGACTAATCCTACAGTTCAGGCTGTAATTGAGGAAAGGGGTCAAATTACCGGTTATGAAACAATCCAGGCAGCTGAGAAGGATGCAGTACTGATCAGAGAAGGTGCTTTACCGGTTCCGGTTGAGGTTATAGAAACCAGAACAGTGGGGCCTACTCTTGGTGAAATTTCAATTCAAAGGAGTATCCGAGCGGGATTACTTGGTCTATTATTAGTAGCTATTTATATGATATTCTACTATAGATTTCCTGGAGTTTTAGCTGCTGTAATTCTCGCGATTTATGGTCTGATTTTAATGGGAACAATGGCAGGGTTACAGGCAACTTTAACTTTACCTGGTATTGCAGGTTTAATTCTTTCTATTGGTATGGCAGTTGATGCGAATATTATTATTTTTGAACGAATAAAAGATGAGTTGAAATCAGGTAAAACACTTAGAGCGGCTATTGATGCTGGATTTAGAAGAGCATATACAACTATTATTGATGCTAATGTAACAACAATTATGACTGCTCTTATTCTGGCCTATTTTACCAGTGGTACAGTTAGAGGTTTTGCTGTTACTCTGGGTATAGGTATTATTGTCAGTATGTTTACTGCCTTTTTTGTTACCAGAAATATAATTGATATTTTTGCAGGTAGTAAATTATTACGTGAAAATAAATCTTTCGGGGTCAGAAAGGGGTAATAAAGTGGATATTCTAGGAAAAAGAAAAATTTGGTATACAATTTCGCTTTCGGTAATTGTTATTGGGTTATTGTTTTTATTAATAAATGGTCTGAATTTAGGAATTGATTTTAATGGTGGAACATTAATGGAATTTAGTTTTGATGAAAATGTTACAGCATCTGAAGTTAGAGGGGTTTTAGAAAGAATTGAAATAGCAGCTGACAGCAAAATTCAACAGGCTGAATCTGCAGGGGAACATGGTGTGATTATCAGAGCAAAAACCCTGGAATCAGAAGAAATTGTTGCTGTTGATAATGCAATTAAACAGGAATTTGAGTCTGCAGAAATGTTGAGAACAGAAATGGTTGGACCAACTATTGGGAGAGAGTTAAGAATTAATGCTTTACTGGCTATGATTGCAGCCTCTATTGCTATAGTTGCTTATATTTCTTTTCGATTTGAGTTTAGATTTGCAGCTGTATCTATCATAACTCTGATGCATGATGTTTTAATTACTATAGGTATTTTTGCTATTTTAGGTAGAGAAATAAATACTCCTTTTGTAGCCGCAATTCTTACAATTATAGGTTATTCTATTAATGATACAATTGTTATTTTTGATAGAATTCGTGAGAATATGAAGCTGATGCATAAAGTTCCGTTTATAAAACAGGCTAATACTGCAGTTGTTGATACTTTACCAAGATCCATTAATACTTCAATAACTACTTTGATTACAATTTTAGCCATTTATTTCTTTGGAGGAGCTTCAATTCAGACATTTATGTTAGCTCTCTTTATTGGAATGTTTGCTGGAACTTATTCTTCAATCTTTGTAGCCAGTCCTTTGTTGGTAACCTGGCAGGAAAGAATCAGCAAATAATAACTAGAAAATACTTAAGACTATAACCCCTCCTTGAATTTTGGAGGGGTTTCTAACTTTAAAAAAGGCTGTGATAATATGGATATGAACTTACCCAAACACTACCGGCATTTTCAAAGATATAGTGAAATCGCACAGATTCTTGTTAAAAATGGGCTTGGTTTTATAATTTCTCAGCTTGAATTAAATAAATATTTACCATTTAGAAAAAGAATAAATACTGCAGAAAGACCAACCGGTAAAATGCTTGCTGTTAGAATTAGAGAAGTTTTGCAGGAATTAGGTCCGGCGTATATTAAATTGGGCCAGCTTTTAAGTACCAGAGCTGATGTTTTTCCGCCAGTATTTATAGCGGAAATGAGAAAGCTGCAGGATAAAGTTCCTCCCGAGGATTTTGAAGAAATAGAAAAATTCTTAAAAATCGAGATGGAAGATAAATTTGAAAGTGAAATAATTAAAATCGAAAAAGAAGCAACAGCAGCAGCTTCAATTGCTCAAACACATAAGGTTGTTTTAAAAAATAATAGAAATGCTATTATGAAGGTTAAAAGACCTGGAATTGATAAAAAAATTAGTGTAGATGTTGAGATAATGGAAAACCTGGCCAAACAGGCTGAAGAAAGGAATTTGTTTAATTCAGTAATCAGACCATTAGAAATTATACAGGAATTTAAAAGGACAATTAAAGATGAGTTAAATTTTAAAGGCGAAATGGCCAATATTATTCGTTTTCGCAGTGATTTTGCAGATAATCCCTATATTACAGCTCCGGAAGTATTTTCCGAACTTTCAACTGTTAATGTTTTAATTATGGAAGAAATCAAAGGGATGAAACTGAGGGAAGTTGATCAGAGTCATCCACATAATAAATTTATTGCTGAACTAGGAGCCAAAGCTTTAATGAGACAGGTTTTGATTAATGGCTTTTTTCATGCTGATCCTCATCCTGGTAATATTTTTATAACCGGTGAGAAAACTATTGCCTATGTTGATTTTGGAATGGTAGGTCGGATTACAGAAGAAGATAGAGATCTAATGGCACTGCTTTTTTATGCTCTGATTAACAAGAAAATAAATGTTTTAATGGACGTAATCCTAATCCTTGGTAGTAAGCCAGATGATTTTAACCGCAGAAGATTTCAGCTTGATATGGAAAAAATTCTTGATCGATATTATGGCAGTGATTTAGCTAATATAGAAATCAAAGCTGTTTTTGAAGATCTGCAGTATTTTATTTATGAACATCAGATTAGAATGCCTCAGGATTTCTTTCTGTTATTTAGAGCTATTGCAGTCAGTGAGGGAGTTGGACAGGATCTGGATCCAAATTTTAATGTAGTTGAGGTTGGTAAAAGTTTTATTTCTGATATTTTAGATGACCGAATGCAGTTGGATAAAATCATCTCCAGAGTAGGATCTGAAATCTGGAAGTTTGGTCGTAAAAAACATGAATTAAATAATCAATTAAAGACTATTTTAAGCAAACTTGTGGAAGATAATTTCACTATTAATTTTAGGCATACTAATCTTGAGAATCTTATTTCAAGAATTGATATAATTTCAAACCGACTTTCTATGAGTTTAATCATTGCTTCTTTGATAATTGGCTCAACTTTACTAATTCAGACAAATATGGAACCAACTATCTTTAATATCCCTCTTTTAGGGTTTATTGGGTATTCTTTTGCAGGGATCCTTGGCCTGCTGCTTGTAATTTCTATTTTTAGATCTGGCAAATATTAGTTTTGAATAAATAATTAATAAATAATAGATTTTGGTGATAATAAATGGATAAAATTTGGAAAATGCTTTCATATCAAGAAAATGAAAGTATAGGATTTTTGGATAAATTATTGTCTGAGCGCGGCATTCATTCTCAACTAGAAAAGGAAATATATTTAAATTCAGATTTAAAGTATTTAAGTGATCCTTTTTTGCTGCCTGCTATGGATAAGGCGGTTAAGAGAATTGAAAAGGCTGCAGCAAACAGAGAGAAGATTCTGATCTATGGAGACTATGATGTTGATGGAATAACCTCAACTTCGCTTTTATATCGATTCTTTGACAGCGCCTATAATATTAAAGTTAATTATTTTCTTCCGGATAGAATTAAAGATGGATATGGTTTAAATATTAATTCTTTAAAAGAAATTGCAGCAAAAGAAATTGATTTAATTATTACTGTTGACTGTGGTATAACAGCTTTTAAAGAGGCTGAATATTTAAAAGAAATTGGGATAGATTTGATTATTACTGATCATCATACCCCTTCGGAAAAACTCCCTACTGCAGCTGCGGTGATTAATCATCATCTGGTGCAGAAAGAAAATTATTTTGCAGAAGAAATTGCGGGGGTAGGGACTGCTTTTAAACTGGCACAGGCGTTAAATCCTAAATTGGTAAAAGAAATGAGGTCGGAGCTTTTACCGATAGCTGCTTTAGGAACAGTAGCAGATATTGCCCCTTTAAAAGATGAGAATAGAATCCTGGTTAAAAATGGTTTGAAATTAATTCAGGAAGATAGAGTTAGTGGTCTTAAGATATTAATAGAAGAATTAAAACTGGATAAAACTAAAATAAGTGCAGGTCAGATAGGCTATATTATTGCACCTCCATTAAATGCGGCGGGAAGAATCCATGATGCTGAAGAAGCATTAAAACTTTTAATTGGTAAAGACGAAGTGAAATTGAGAGAAATTGCAAAAAAACTAATTGATATTAATAAACAACGTCAGCAGCAGGAAGCAAGAATTTATCAGGCTGCTGAAAAGAAGATTGAAAATATTGATTTGGAAAATGAAAAGTCTATTATTTTGGCTGATTCAGACTGGCATTCTGGAATTATTGGGATTGCTGCTTCCAGATTATTGGAAAAATATAATTTACCTGTAATCTTATTTGCTGTAGATCAAGAAACTAATACTGCTAAAGGATCTGCCCGCAGTATCTCAGCTCTCAATATTTATCAGGCCTTAAAATACTGTCAGTTCGAACTTCTTAATTTTGGCGGCCATAAAGCTGCCGCGGGCTTAACCATTAAGGCGGATAAGATTAATAATTTCAAAAATATTTTTAAAGAGTATTTGATTGAAAATTTAGAGACAGAAGATTTCTTAAAAAGTAGAAAAGTTGATCTTAATCTCGATCTATCCAGGGTTAATAAAGAATTTATACAGAATTTAGAAAAGTTCAGGCCCTTTGGTATTGCAAATCCAGCACCTAAATTTTTATTTCGAAATCTAAAATGTAACAAGTGTTATCAGATGGGAAAAGAAAATAAACATCTGAAAATATATTTAGAAAACGGGATTCAGGCTGTTGCTTTTAACCAGGGGGATCAAATTGAAGAAATTTCTGCTTCCAGTGTTGATTTAATAGCCCAGCCAGAAATTAACCGCTGGCGGGGTCAGGAAAACATTCAGCTGAAAGTAGAAGATTATCGCTCTCAAACGGATATTTCTACAGCCTTAGTATTTGAAAAGGATAATTATCTTTTTTATGATTACAGAAATACTGAAGATAAAACCCGGACTCTGAAGAGTTTACTTAATAAAAACTGGCTCAGAAGTGCTGCTGTATATGTTAATCATAAAAGGGAGAATAATTATTTTACTCAGAACTATCCAGAACATTATTTTTTTGGTAACCAATTCGAACTTCAGGATGATTTTTCGCAGCTGATATTTTATTCACTTCCATTTTCCTGGGAACATTTTTATGAGATTCTGCAGAAATTTGAAAAAAATATTGAAGCTCAATCTATTAAAATAGTTCTTTTATTTTCAGAGTCAGACATTAAATATAATAGTAAATTAATAGAACATCTGAAGCAGCAAGAAATAGCAGCAAATAATGAAAATGAATTGGACTTTAAAGGCTCAGTACGATATAATATATTATCCAGGCGAATGGAAAATTTTATGGCATTTAAAGATTTTATCTTTAAAGAAAATCTATTTGACCTGATTGCAAATGTATCTAATTTTAAGGAGGATAAAAATGAATCTTAGTGACAAAATAAGAAACATACCTGATTTTCCAAAAGAAGGAATCTTATTTAAAGATATAACTCCACTTTTGAAAGATAAGGATGCACTCAAGGAAGCCATAGAAAAAATGGCGGATATGTTTAGAGATTATGAGATTGATTATGTGGTGGGAATTGAAGCTAGAGGGTTTTTGGTAGGAACTCCTTTAGCTATTGAACTTGATAAAGGTTTTATACCAATCAGAAAACCAGGTAAACTTCCACATGAGGTACTAAAAAAATCTTATGAATTAGAATATGGAAAAAATGAGATTGAAATACATAAAGATGCAGTTGCCAGAGGAGATAAAATTTTACTGGTAGATGATCTACTGGCTACTGGTGGAACTACCCTGGCTGCAACAGAAATGATAGAAGAATTAGGTGGAGAAGTTGTTGGTTGTGCATTTTTATTAGAATTGGATGCACTTACTGGAAGAGAAGTTTTAAGTGATTATGAAGTAAAATCACTTTTGATTGAGTAATATATTTATTTGATTTCCAGGTAAATAAAGGAGTATAAATATAGATGGAATTAGATATTTTATTAGATAAAATAAAATCATATATGGATAATCCAGATTTAGAGATGGTCAAAAAAGCCTATCAGTACGCCGAAAGAGCTCATGCTGAACAATATCGGGTTTCTGGAGAGCCTTTTGTTGAACATCCACTTGGTGTCTCGATTATTCTTGCTGATCTAGAGCTTGATATTGTTTCAATTGTAGCTTCTTTATTACACGATGTGGTCGAAGATACAGGTATCAGCAGTGAGGAAATAGAAAAAGAGTTTGGAGCTGAAGTAGCTCATATTGTGGATGGAGTCACAAAATTAACTAGAATGCAGTTTAAAACAAAAGAAGATCAGCAGGCAGAAAGTCTGCGTAAAATGTTTGTTGCAATGGCTGAAGATATCAGGGTTGTTTTAATTAAGCTGGCAGATCGTCTTCATAATATGAGGACTTTAAATTATATGAAAAAGGAAAAACGCAAAGAAAAGTCAAGAGAAACACTGGAAATATATGCTCCTCTTGCTCACCGTCTGGGAATGTCCAAAATAAAGTGGGAGTTAGAGGATTTATCTTTTAGATATTTAAAACCAGATATGTATTATGAGGTTTCTCATAAAGTACAGGCGAACCGGAAACAGAGAGAAAAAGATATTAAAGAGGCTATAGAAAAACTCAAATCTACTTTAAAAGAACATGATATAGATGCTGAAATTTATGGCCGCCCTAAACATCTTTACAGTATATATAATAAAATGCGGCGTAAAGAAGTAGAATTTAATGAGATATATGATTTGACTGCGGTCCGTGTTTTAGTAGAGAATGTAAAGGACTGTTATGAGGTGCTGGGAATTATTCACGAGATCTGGAAACCAATGCCGGGTAGATTTAAGGATTATATTGCCATGCCTAAATCCAATATGTATCAGTCGCTGCATACAACTGTTATTGCACCTAATGGCGATCCGCTTGAAGTCCAGATCAGGACTTATGAAATGCATAAAACTGCTGAATATGGTATTGCTGCTCACTGGAGATATAAAGAAGGTAAAGTGGGTGACGATAAGTTTGAAGAAAAATTATCCTGGTTGAGAAGACTTTTAGAGTGGCAGAAAGATTTACAGGAACCACAAGAATTCATGGAAACTTTAAAAATTGATCTTTTTGAGGATGAAGTTTTTGTATTCACTCCCGAAGGTGATGTTGTGTCACTCCCTAAAGGTGGAACCCCAGTTGATTTTGCCTATCATATTCACACTGAGGTGGGTCACCGCTGTGTGGGAGCTAAAGTGAATGGGAAAATAGTTCCCCTGGAATATAAGTTAAAAAATAGTGATATTGTTGAGATTTTAACTTCTAAAAAAAGTAACGGTCCTTCTCGTGATTGGTTAAATTTTGTCAAAACTTCTAAAGCCAGAAGTAAAATTAAGCACTGGTTTAAAAAACAGCGACGGGATGAGATTATAGAAAAAGGTCATCGGATTTTAGATGAGCATCTCGAAAAACATAATATTGAGTTAAGTGAAAAAGAAAAAGAAAAAGAATTGAAAAAAATCACTAAAGAGCTGGGAAGAAAAGATATTGACGATTTATTAGAAGAACTGGGATATAGCAATATTAGTCCCAAACAGGTAGTAAGTAAATTTGAAGATTATGAACCTGAACCAGACCTTGAGAAAAAACCAGGTCACGGGCAGCATAAATCATCTTCAGTTGATAAAGGTATTTCAGTTAAGGGTATGGATGATATGCTTGTTAGAATGGCCAAATGCTGCAATCCGGTTCCTGGTGATGATATTGTTGGTTATATTACCAGAGGTCGTGGAGTTTCTGTTCACAGAGAAGATTGTAAAAATTTAAAAAATCTTGCAGAAAGTGAACCCGAAAGAATAATAGAGGTCAGCTGGGAGCGAGGACGCACAGAATCTTATCAGGTTGATCTCCGAATTGATGCAGTTAATAAGAGCGCTCTGCTTAATGATATTACTCATATAATTAAAGAGGAAAAAATTAATTTATTATCAGTTATGGCTAGAACCAGTGAGCATAATCGCGCGGTTGTTAATTTATCACTGGAACTAAGTTCTACAGAGCATATGTATGACATAATGAAAAAAATTGAATCAATATCAGGAGTGCTTAACGTAAGTCGAGCTAAACCTGCTTAATAGAGGAGTGAATCAGATGCGAGCTGTAGTTCAACGGGTTAAAAGTGCCAGAGTTGAAGTAGAGACTGAGATAACCGGAGAAATTGACTCCGGTTTATTGGTGTTTTTAGGGATTGGGAAAGAAGATAATCAGAAAGATGCAGATTATCTTTTAGATAAAATCATTAATCTAAGAATTTTTGAAGATGAGGATCAAAGATTAAATCTGTCGGCTCTTGATTTAAATAAAGATTTAATGATAGTCTCACAATTTACTCTATTTGGAGACTGCAGGCAGGGCAGAAGACCCAGTTTTTTTGAAGCTGCTCCACCGGCTGAAGCAGAAAAAATTTATAATTATTTTGTTGGAGAAGCAAAAAAGTCAGAGCTTAAAATTGAAACTGGTAAGTTTCAGGCGATGATGGATGTCAGTTTAGTTAATGATGGTCCGGTTACAATTTTACTAGATAGTAAAAAGAATTTTTAATTATTGAAATGGGTGAGAATATGGAATTAAAAGAATTTACTGTTGGAGAATTAATGGTTAAAAGCTACCTGGTTTCAGAAAATAATAAAGCTTTTATAATTGATCCGGGAGCAGAGGGTGAAAGATTATATAACTATCTAAAGAATCATAATTTAGAGCTTAAATATATAATTAATACTCACGGACACTTTGATCATATAGCCGCTAATGATTTCTTAAAGCAAAAAACAGGTGCAGATATTCTGGCTCATCCTGAGGCTTACTTAAAATTTAAAGATCCAAAATTGAATTTATCTCAATTATTTATGAATCAAAAGATTAGTTCAACATCTCTGGATAAATCTCTGGTTGAAAATGAAGAAATTATTTTTGAAGATCTTAAATTAAAAATAATTTTTACTCCAGGCCACAGTCAGGATGGAATATCAATTTATCTTCCGACAAAAAAGATTCTTTTTTCCGGTGATTGCATCTTTGCAAATGGTATTGGCAGAACTGATCTGGAAGATAGTGATCCGGTCGAGCTTAAAAATTCTATTGAAAATAAATTGTTTAAGCTGCCAGAGGACTGCATATTTTATCCTGGCCATGGCTCGAAAAGTACTCTAAGTGTTTTCAAAAACAGAGTCTGGCCTGCTATTAGTTGAGGTTTGACATCTAAATTTTTATAGGTTAAAATTATAAAAGATTAAATTTTAATAGTTCTTAAATTTTTGAGTAATAATTTTTATTTTTAAAAATATTATATTTAAGAGAGGGGAGTGTAAGGTTTTGTTTGATACTTTACGCGATAACAGTAGAATTATTGTTTATATAGTTGTGATTGTTTTTGTCATTTCCGGTGGTTTTATGGGTTTTGGTGCTTATTTAAACAGGCAGAGTGGGGGCGGACAGGCTCCAAATCAGAATACATCTGCAATTGCAGAAGTAAATGGTATGGAGATTTCACAGCAGGAATACTATTCGCTTTTACAGCAGCAGGCACCACAATCTAATTTAAGCAGTTCCCAAATTATACCGTTTAGATACAATGTTTTAAATGCTTTGATTGAGAGAAAATTAATTTTAGCTCAGGCAGAAGTGCTTGATATCAATGTTGAGGTTTCAGAATCAGAAATAGATGAAAACTATAATAATATTTTAGAACAAAACGAAATGAATGATCAGGAACTAGCAGAAGCTTTATCTAAACAGGGATATACAATTGGAGAATTAAGAAACGATATTAAATCTAATTTAAAAGAAAGTAAGACTATAACTAAAACTATTGATAAATCAGTTGGAGAAATTAAGGTAAGTGAACAGGAGATTAAAGATTTATATAATGAAAAATATCCAGAACCTGAATCAGAAACTGGAGCGGCAGAAAATAATACAGACTCAGAATCCAGTCAACGACCTGCGCTGGAAGAAGTAAGAGCTGATTTAAAAACTGAAATTAGAAATAAAAAAAGAAATAAGGCTACAAATAAATGGTTAAAAGATTTAAAGGCCTCTGCTGAGATAACTATTAATAATCCTGTATTAAGTGCTTATCATGCTCTAGAAAACGAAAATTATACTACTGCTGTAGAAAAGTTCTCTGAACTGGTGAAACAGGAAGAAACAGATCCAATTTTTTATACTTATCTAGCCCGAGCCTATAAAGAACAGAAAAAATTTGAACAGGCAAAGGAAGTTTATAATAATGCAATTAAGACTTTTCCTGAAAACAATAATTTAAGAATTAATTATGCCCAATTCCTGGCTGATCAAAATAATAACGAAGCAGCTATTACCCAGCTGGATAAAGCTGCTGCTGCAGCAAAAGATAATTTTATGATTCATTATCAGCTGTATATGATGTACAGCAGATTAGGGGCTGAAGAAAAAGCTAAAACTGAAATGGAAGAAATCCAGCGTTTAAGTGAGCAAATGCAATCTAAAAATGTACCTTCAGCTACTGGTGATAATGCTGAGAAAAATATCAATAGTCTAGATGGTAACGATTCAGTAGAAGAATCCAATACTAATGTGGAAAATAGTAATCAGGATAACAATAAATAAAATAAATATTATTTAATAATCAAGTTTACAATCTACCAGTTGTAGTTCTACATAACTTTAACTGGTAGATTTTCTAAAAATAGTTAAAAATTTTAATAAATAAAATAGTAGGTGAAATAAAAATGAAGTTTAATGCGCCAAGAGGTACAAATGATATACTTCCACCGGATACGTTAAAATGGCAGTATATTGAAAAGAAAACACATGAGATATTTTCAAACTATAATTATCAAGAAATAAGAACTCCTATTTTTGAATATACAGAACTTTTCCAGCGCGGTATTGGTGAGGTTACTGATATTGTGGAAAAAGAAATGTACACTTTCGAAGATAAAGGTGGTAGAAGTATTACCTTAAGACCAGAAGGAACAGCTTCTGTAATTAGATCATTTTTAGAAAATAAAATTTATGGTCAGGCTCAGCCGACTAAATATTATTATATAGGACCTATGTTTAGATACGAAAGGCCTCAGTCCGGCAGGTTTAGACAGTTTCATCAGCTTGGAGTTGAAGCAGTAGCTTCTAATGACCCAGCTCTTGATGCAGAGATTATTTCTCTGGGTATGCGTCTGCTGCAGGAACTTGGTCTTGATGATTTAGAGCTTTATTTAAATAGTGTGGGGTGTGCTGATTGCAGACCAACTTATGTTGATAAATTAAAAAATTACTTAAATGAACATCAAGATCAATTATGCGATAACTGTAAAAGTAGAATTGATAGAAACCCTCTGCGGGTTTTAGACTGCAAAAATGAAGACTGTCAGGCAGTAATCAAAGATGCACCTAAAATTACTGATAATCTCTGTGGCAGTTGTGCTGATCACTTTGATGACGTCCAGGAATATCTTGATATCCTGGATCTTGATTATATAATTAATCCACTGCTGGTAAGAGGTTTAGATTATTATACAAATACAGCTTTTGAAATTAAAGACAATGCTCTGGGAGCCCAGAATACTGTTTTTGGTGGAGGCCGTTATAATGGTCTGGCTAAAGAAATTGGAAATAGAGATCTGCCGGGTATTGGTTTTGCTTTAGGGATTGAGAGATTATTACTTTCTCTGGAAGCAAAAGATATTCAATTGCCTGTAGAATCCGGAGTTGATCTTTACATAACAGTAATTGGAGATAAAGCTAAAAAAGAGTCTTTTAGACTGCTTGATCGATTAAGAAATCAGGGGTTTAGAACTGAGATTGACTATTTGGGAAGAAGTGTTGGTTCTCAGATGAAATCAGCTGATCGCATGAATGCTGAATATACCATAATTATTGGAGAAGATGAACTAAATAATAACTCTGCTACAATCAGAAATATGAAAAGTGGAGATGAAAAAGAAATTAAATTAAGTAATTTATTAGAAGAGATGAAGAAGCTAGTAGATAAGGAGGAAATTTAAGATGGGAGAAACAATAAAAGAGATAAAGAGAACCCACCTTTGTGGAGAAGTAAGTAAAAAAGATAATCAAGATAAAGTAACAATCATGGGCTGGGTACAGAAAAGAAGAGATCATGGTGGAGTTATATTTACTGATATCAGAGATCGTTCCGGGATAGTACAGGTAGTTTTTAACCCTGATGCGGGGGAAGAGTTATTCGAAAAAGCTGATTCCCTTCGTTCTGAATATGTGGTTGCGATTACCGGTGAAGTTGAACCAAGACCTGAAGGTAATATAAATCCGGAACTTTCAACTGGTGAAATTGAAATTAAAGCCGAAGAATTGAGGGTTTTAGATGCTGCCGAAACTCCTCCGATTCAAATTGAAGATAACATAGATACTGGTGAAGATGTAAGATTGAAGTATAGATATTTGGATTTAAGAAGACCTAAAATGACAAAATTGATGGGACTAAGGCATAAGGTTACTAAAACTACCAGAGACTATCTTGATCAAAATGGTTTCTGGGAGATTGAAACTCCAATTTTAACCAAGAGTTCTCCCGAGGGAGCTAGAGACTATCTGGTGCCAAGTAGAGTAAATCAGGGACAATTTTTTGCTCTGCCTCAGTCTCCTCAAATTTTCAAACAGTTATTAATGGTTTCAGGTATGGAAAGGTATTTTCAGATAGCACGCTGTTTTAGAGATGAAGATTTGAGAGCCAACCGCCAGCCAGAATTTACTCAAATTGATATGGAAATGTCATTTGTAAACCAGGAAGAAGTAATGGCAATTACTGAAGGTTTAATGAAAGAATTATTTGCAGTTGGTGATATTGAAGTTCCGGCTAAAATTAAGAGAATGAGCTATCAGGAAGCAATAGATCGCTATGGAACTGATAAACCTGATCTGCGTTTTGGGATGGAACTTAAAGATTTATCTGAAGTTGTAAAAGATAGTGATTTTAATATCTTTAGTGGTACTGTTAGTAGTGGTGGTCAGGTAAAAGGAATTAACTTTAAAGGTGGAGCTGATTCTCCACGGAGTACTATTGATGGCTTTGAGGAATATGCAAAAATGTTTAAGGCCAAAGGTCTAGCCTGGATGGCCTTAAGAGAGGATGAGCTTAAGTCACCAATAGCTAAATTTTTAGCAGAGGAAGAAATTGAAGCAATCAAGAAAGTTATGAGCGCTGAAAAAGGAGATTTATTATTAATTGTAGCTGATAAACCTTCTATTGCAGCTGCAGCTTTAGGGAATTTACGCATAAGGATTGCTAAAGAAAACAATTTGATACCGGATGATGTTTATAAATTTGTCTGGATTGTAGATTTCCCATTGTTCGAATATGATGAAACTGAGGATCGTCTGTCTGCACTCCACCATCCATTTACTGCTCCTGTAGAAGCAGACATTGAAAAATTAGATAGTGATCCTGCTTCTGTGAAATCAAAAGCTTATGATCTTGTTTTAAATGGAGAAGAATTAGGTGGAGGAAGTATCAGAATAAATAATCACAAGCTGCAGAAAAAAGTTTTTTCTGTCCTGTCTATCAGTGAAGAAGAACAGCAGGAGAAATTTGGTTATCTGCTGGAAGCTTTCGATTATGGGACACCACCCCATGGTGGAATTGCTTTTGGGCTTGATCGCTTAATGATGATTGTTGGCCGAACTGATTCAATTAGAGATGTAATCGCTTTTCCTAAAACTCAGAAGGCAACTTCACCGCTGACAAATGCTCCTTCTAAAGTGGATAACAAACAACTGCAGGAACTGGGAATTTCTATTCGTTCTTAGTGCTGCTGCGGCAATTTTTTTACTTGCAGATTTTAGCGATATATGTTAATATTATTTATAGAAAAAGTAAATATCATCTGCCGTGTTCGATAATGATTAAACATTTTGACCAACACTTAGACATAGGGAGCCTGAGCTCTACCTGCGGCGTAGAAGCCTTCAATGGACCTATAAACCAGGTAGGAGGGCACCCACTTGGCAGACAGGGATCAAAATTCCAAATCAACCGGCACGGCGGATGAGTTTTCAGCTAACCTATTTCAGGTTAGCTTTTTTCTTATCTAAAATATTTTTTGATAGAAAGTAATTTTTGGATTGATCTAAATGATTTATTTATTTTGCAGAAAAATTATTTTTCTGCTATCATAGATTTAGAATTTAATACTAAAATTGAGGTGAATTTTATGCAGCAAAAAGAAGAATTAAGAGAAAAATATTTAAAAGAGAGATCTCAAATCTCTCAAAATAAGATTACCGGCTGGAGCAAAAAAATTAATAATCGTTTTTTGCGGCTGCCTTATTTAAAAAATGTAAAAAAAATCATGGCTTATGCTTCAATGCGCAAAGAAATTGAAACTTTTGATTTGATGGAAGAATTATTAGATCAGGGTTTTCTATTATATTTACCCTTTACTAAAAAAGATGTTATTGACCTCGGCACAGCAATGATAAATGACCTTGATTCTGATTTAAAAGAGGGAGTTTATGGAGTGCAGGAACCTGTTCTCAAAATTCGGAAAGAAGAAGTTCCAGAAGATCTTGATCTAATAATTGTTCCTGGTGCCTGTTTTAGCCATAGTGGTTATAGAATTGGTTATGGTGGTGGCTATTACGATAGTTTTTTAAGTAAACATGCAGCTAAAGCACTTAAAGTAGGTTTTTGCTATGATCGTTTTCTTGTTGATTCTATTCCGGTTGAAGATCATGATGTACCTGTTGATATTATAATTACCGAAAAAGAAACTATTCAGACAAAGTAATTGAGGTGAGATTGTGAATCTTTTTGAAAATAAGAACACTCAAGAAAATAATAATGATCGTCCACTGGCTTATAGAATGAGGCCCCGCAGACTGGAAGAATTTTATGGACAGGAAGACATTGTGGGAGAAAATAAACTTTTAAGTAGAGCTATTAAAGCGGATCGACTCCAGTCTTTAATTTTTTATGGACCACCAGGCACGGGAAAAACAAGTCTGGCTCAGGTGATTGCTAACCAGACTGAAGCTGAATTTATAAAATTAAATGCAGTTACTTCTGGGGTTAAAGATATTCGTGAAGTTATAAAAAAAGCTAAATCTAACCGCAATTTATATAACAATAAAACTATTCTTTTTATTGATGAAATTCATCGTTTTAATAAATCACAGCAGGATGCACTATTACCGTCTGTGGAAAATGGAACAGTAATTATGATTGGTGCAACAACTGAAAATCCATATTTTGAAGTAAATTCTCCTCTGCTATCACGATCCAGAATTTTTAGGCTGGAAAAACTAAATAGTCGACAGGTATATTCGATTCTAAAAAATGCTCTCAGTGATCAGGAGCGGGGACTGGGAAAATTAAATGTTGATATTTCGGATAAAGATCTGGAATTTATTGCCGAACTTGCCGACGGAGATGCTAGAGTAGCTTTAAATACTTTAGAATTAGCCGTTTTGACTACCCCACCTGATAAAAATGAAAATATAAAACTTAATCAAGAAATTATAGAAGACTCAATGCAGAAAAAAATATTAAATTATGATCGTTCTGGAGATAACCACTATGATATAATTTCTGCTTTTATTAAAAGTATGAGGGGTTCTGATCCGGATGCAGCCATTTACTGGCTGGCCAGAATGATTGTCAGTGGCGAAGATCCTAAGTTTATTGCCCGCAGAGTCGTAATCCATGCGGCAGAAGATGTTGGGATGGCAGATCCAACTGCTTTAATAATTGCTGAATCTGCAGCCAGAGCAGTAGAACAGATAGGGTTTCCAGAAGCAAAAATTCCGCTTGCTGAAGCAGTTATTTATATTGCTGCTGCTCCAAAGAGTAATTCTGTTGTTAAAGCCATCAGTAGTGCTGTAGAATATGTAGAAAATAATAAAGCTGGAGATGTTCCACCTCACCTTAAAGACAGTCATTATGCTGGAGCCTCAGATCTCGGACATGGGTTGGATTACAAATATCCTCACAGTTATTCTAAAAATTACGTGGAACAAAATTATCTGCCAGAAGAAATGAAGAATGTTTCTTTTTATGAACCAGGAGAGATGGGTAGAGAGAAAAAGACAGCTCAATTTTTAGATTACCTAAAAAATAAGGGTAAGACAGAGGATGAAAACTAATGTCTAAGCTAAAAAAAAGACCAGCTAAAAATATGGAAGTTAGAAATCAAGTTAAGGACAGTAAGTTTTACGGCAGCATTTTCGCAGTTGAAAGTAGAAAAGGGGCTGAAAAAAGAATTTCCGAAATTAAAGATAAATATACTGATGCCAGCCATAATGTTTCGGCGTTTCGGGTGGAAAGTACAGACTTAGACCAGGAACCAGTTGAGTACTTTGATGATGATGGTGAACCTTCGGGATCATCAGGTCCACCGATTTTAGAAGCAATTAAAGGTGAAGATCTTCTTAATACAGTAATAGTTGTGACCAGATATTTTGGCGGTACAAAACTTGGGATTGGCGGCTTGATCAGGGCTTATGGTGATACAGCAAGATTAGCTATCAAAGAAGCAGGGATAGAGACCTTAAAAGAATTTTATTTGATTGAGGTTAAAACTTCCTTTGATAAAATTGGTATTGTTTTAGGACAATTAGAAGCTTTAAAATCTGAGATAAAAAATACTGAGTTTAATAATCAGGGAGCTATTGTAAAATCAGTAATTCCAATAGAGATTAAAGACAGACTTAAAAATATCCTCCAGGAAAAAACAGCTGCAGATTATGATTTAAAGATAGTAAAGAGTGTTTTTAAATAATATGAGATATCTGAAAAATCGTATTGACACTGTTTTAGTCATATGTTAAAATTAGTTGAAAGTTGATAATTAATGTCAAGTTTATATGAGGTGAAAATATGAGGGTATCAACTAAAGGAAGATATGGATTAAGGGCAATGGTGGACTTAGCAGAACATGAAGAAGGTAAAGCTATTCCAATTCGAGAAATTTCTGAAAGACAGAACATTTCTGAGCAGTATTTAGAACAATTATTTGCAACATTAAGAAAAGCTAAATTAGTAAAGAGTGTTCGAGGTGCTCATGGTGGCTATATGCTAAATCATGAACCAGAAGATATTAGTGTAGCTGATATAATAACAACTTTAGAAGGTCCAATTGCGCCTGTAGATTGTGTAATTGAAGATGATTTCTGTAATTATATTGATAAATGTGTAATTCATGGTCTCTGGACTGAACTGGCAGATGCAATTAATGGTGTGATAGAGAATATGACTCTTGCAGATCTGAGGGATAAAGCTATAGAAGAGAAAAGAAGAGAAGAAAAAACAGAAAAAGAAAAAATAGAGGTTAAATAAAATGAATAATATATATCTGGATCATGCAGCAACTACACCGGTTGATCAGGATGTTATTAAAGCAATGCAGCCTTTTTTTAGTGATAAATTTGCTAATCCAGCTAGTTCTCACCTTCCAGGTCAAAAATCTGCTGCAGCTTTAGAGGATGCCCGAGAAGTAGTTGCCGAACTGGTAGGTGCTCAAAAAGCTGAAGAAATTGTTTTTACTGCTGGAGGAACTGAGGCTGATAATCTGGCATTAAAAGGGGCAGCAGTGGCACTTTCTCAGCAGGGAAAACATATTATAACTTCGGAGATAGAGCACCATGCTGTTTTAAAAAGCTGTGAGTACCTGGAAAAACATCTTGGTTTTGAAATAACATACCTTGGAGTAAATCAGGATGGTCTGGTAGATCCTCAGAAACTGCGTGATAATATCCGCAAAGATACAATTTTAATTTCAATTATGTTTGCTAATAATGAGATAGGGAGTATTCAGCCAATTAAAGAATTGGCTGCTGCTGCCGGTGAAAATAATATTTTATTCCATACGGATGCGGTGCAGGCAGTTGGACAGCTCAAAATAGATGTGAATGATCTGGGAGTAGACCTACTTTCACTTTCAGCCCATAAATTTAATGGCCCCAAAGGAATTGGAGCTCTTTTTGTGCGTAAAGGTGTTGAGTTAACTCCCCAGATGTCAGGAGGAAGTCAGGAAAGAAAAAGAAGAGCTGGCACAGCTAATCTGGCTGCTGCTGTAGGAATGGGGAAAGCGGCAGAAATTGCTGCTGCTAATTTAACTAAAAAAAGAAAAGAATTAAATTTACTTAGAGATTATTTTGTTTCTCAACTTAGATCAAATTTTGATAATTTTAAAATCAATGGACCTGCTCCTGAAAGTGAGAATCGTTTACCTGCTAATATAAATATTGCATTTAAAGATCTGGATGCGGAATCTATATTATTTAATTTAAGTTTAAATAATATTGCTGCAGCTGCAGGTTCTGCCTGTGCTTCAGGTTCATTAAGTGTGTCACATGTATTAAAGGCTATAGGATTAGAAGATAAATATGCTAAAGGTTCAATTAGATTTTCTCTTGGTAAGGGTAATAATAAAGAGGAAATAGATTATGTAATTAAAAAATTAAAAGAAATTATTGTTAGATTGAATTCGTTAAAATAAGAATAAATTTTATAAGGGTGTAAATAATGAAAAAAGTGATGATTGCAATGAGTGGTGGGGTGGATAGTTCTGTTGCTGCTGCTCTGTTAAAAGAAGAAGGTTATGAAGTTATCGGTGGAACAATGCATATTTTCCCTGATTATGAAGAGGCAACTGACAGGGAAGATCACTGCTGTTCCTATTCTGCTGTTAGAGACGCAAAACGGGTTGCTCAAAAGCTTGAGATACCTCATTTTGTATTTAATCTGCAGGAAGAGTTTCAGGAGAAAGTCATCGACTATTTTGTTGATGAGTACAGGCAGGGGAGAACACCTAACCCATGTGTAATGTGTAATAAAGAAATAAAGTTTGAGGCACTTCATAGAAAAGCGATTGAAATTGGTTGTGATTATATAGCCAGTGGACATTATGCAAAAATAGAAGAAGAAAATGGACGCTATATTTTAAAAAAGGGTTTAGATGAAAATAAAGATCAAAGTTATATGTTATATGTTCTTAATCAGGAACAGTTAAGCCAGACATTATTCCCTTTAAGTGAATATACTAAAGATGAAATTAGAGTTAAAGCTAAAAAATTGGGCTTTGCTGTGCACAATAAGGCAGAAAGCCAGGAAATTTGTTTTGTGCCTGATGATGATTATGTGAGATTTTTAGATACAAATTATCCTGAAATTTCTACAACGGGTCCTATTTTAGATAGTGAAGGTAATCAGATAGGTACACACGAAGGACTTTCTCATTATACTATTGGTCAGCGAAGGGGTCTGGGTATCTCTATGGGTTATCCAATTTATGTCACAGCTCTAGACTATAAAAATAATGCTGTGATAATTGGTGGAGATGAATCAGTATTTAGTGATGGATTAATTGCGGAAGATATTAATTTTATTCCTTTTGAAGATATTGAGGGGCGCATGGAAGTAGAAGCACAAATCAGATATAATAGTTATCCAGTAAAAGCTTATATTGAAAAAACAGATAAAGAGGAATTGAAAGTTGAGTTCGAAGAAGCTCAAAGAGCCGTAACTCCAGGACAGTCAGTTGTTTTTTATTTAGATGATTTAGTTCTTGGGGGCGGAATCATCAAAAAAAGTTTTTAAAACTCTTGACAAAGAGATTAAGCCTTGATATGATAATAAGCGTTGCACAGAAAGTAAGTTCTTTTTTGTGAACTAAAAATTCAAGGCTTTCTTAATTTTTCTAAAAAGTTCTTGACAAAGTGAGGCGTGGTTGATAAGATATTAAATGTCGCTGATAAAAAACGCGGCAAAATATGAACCTTGAAAATTAAACAGCAAGCCAACGTTAATATACTTTGAGTG
>Ga0247721_100028_pt1 | contig 89954 bp, 82 predicted proteins | sample MSEWel2017_08_16_FD_189089 | JGI IMG/M metagenome (GOLD analysis project Ga0247721, IMG submission 189089) | Subsurface sediment microbial communities from gas well in West Virginia, United States - MSEEL Well Study Marcellus 3H_2017_08_16 | ecosystem: Environmental > Terrestrial > Deep...
GCTCTACCAATTGAGCTACATCAGCATATATTAAACTAAAATAAAATGGCAGGGGAGACAGGAATTGAACCTGCAGCCAATGGATTTGGAGTCCACTACTCTGCCAGTTGAGCTACTCCCCTAAAAAGAAGCCTTTTTCAATCAAGCAATAACTATTATAATAGAGTTAGAGAGTTAGGTCAAGTCTTGTTATTATAATTATTCTACTTTAGCTCTGTTTAATCCCATTTTTCTTAATAATACTTTGCTATACCCTGATTTACAGCAAATGCTAATAGGAATTTTATTGAAAATATTCTAAATATTACTGATCTCAATCCTGTTAATAAAAAAACATTATGTTTCTAAATTCTTTTTTTAATGGCCAGCACTTGAGGTGGTGGTCCAGGCTGGTTTAAAAAATCATAATTTAACACATTAAACTTTTTATAATTTAATTCCGATGCAAAATCCAAAAGTACTTTTTTTTCTTCTTTTCCTCCAGAATGGCCGCTGTATATAACTAAGATAATAACACCATTTTTCTTGAGCAGTTCTATTGATTTATTTAAAGCAGCAGTAGTGCTTTCACTCTTAGTAATAATTTCCTTATTACCACCTGGTAAATACCCCAGATTGAAAATTGCAGCTGATATTTTTTGAGTTAAATATTGGTCTATATTAGCATGACTGTCCAAAACTAATTCAGCTCGTTCAGCTAACCCATTAATTTTTAATAGTTCTCTTGTCCTATTAACAGCATTTTCCTGGATATCAAAAGAAAAAACTTTACCTTCAGCACCTACAAGTTCTGCTAAATATTTGGTATCATGACCATTTCCAGCTGTAGCATCAATAACTAAGTCACCGGCTCCAACATTTTCTTTTAATAATAAATGTGAAAACTCAACCGCATTAAGAAAATCTTTTTGCATAAATAATCACTCTTTTCTGGAATAATTAAGATTCAACTCAAGCATTAAGATTAAGAAATAACCTAATAATTATAGCATCTAAAACTTAATTTACTTTAAAAGTGAATAATCATCATTAGAATAAATTGACCATTAACAGCTGTTAATATATACTATTAATTGTGCTTAAAAAAATATTTGCCCTCATCGTCTAGGGGTCCAGGACACCAGGTTTTCATCCTGGCGGCAGGGGTTCGAATCCCCTTGAGGGTACCATTTTAAGAAATAAGAAGTAAGATTAATTCTAGCTCTGCTTTCCCACATTTTAATATGAAACTGGTTAGAAAGGGTTTGGAAATTATATTTTATTTTACATTTTGTCCAACTTCCAATCTCTAACTTCTCACTTCCAATATGGAGGGGTGCCCGAGTGGTTAAAGGGAGCAGACTGTAAATCTGCCGGCGCTGCCTACAAAGGTTCAAATCCTTTCCCCTCCACCATATTGAATATTCAAAACACCCGTTTTTAACGGGTGTTTTTTTATTAGCCAGGAAATTATACCTGATGGTTTGTTGTGGATAATATTTATAGTTTCATAATTTCCGCTATCAACAAAATTTAACCTTACTATATTACAGATTATCCGAAGGACATTTTGTTCTATTTATTATTATCTTTAATTATCAAATAAATTATTCATGAAATTAATAAACTAATCTCTAAGATTATTAATTAAAATTTCTTCACCATTATTTAAAAATTCAACTTCTGCTATCTCTCCATCTCCAGCCCAGGGTCCATAAGTTTCGCCATCTATTTCAGCTGTTATAGCACTTCCATTACCAATTTTGATATACATTCTTTTCTGTACCTCAAAGTTCTGCCGATCTCCAGCTTCTAAAATCCCACTAAAAGCAGTTGTTCCATCAACATCCACAGTTACCCAGACAGTATCACTGGCAGAAATCTCTATATTATTATCTAAAACCACTTCTTCTTGATTCTCCGATACTTCAGCATCATTTGCTGCGATCTCTTCTTCATTTGCTGAATTAACAGTCTCAGCTGTCGATTGATCCCCTGACTGAATATTATCATCACTTACTTTAGAATCAGTCTGATCAGAATCCTGAACTTCATTAGCTGCAGTTTCTTCAGCAATAGTTTCCTGCTGATTATTAAATTCTTCCAAAATAATTATTTCGCTGATCTGTTTTTGCTCCTGAGAATCGAGTAGATTATTACTCCCGCTATCAAAAGAGTCTAAATCATTATCAGAAATATTTAATAAATTATCTGATGCAGTTCCTGCTGATTCTAGAGATGCTTCTTCATTTTCCGAAGTGTTTTCTATAACCTCATTTTCTTCAATTTCTGAAAGTTGTGATTCTTCTATATTACTCTTTTCGCTGCTCTCCTGATTTAATAATCTAATCTCTGAATTGTTAAAATACTGAAAAGTATAAACACCCGCTGCACCCAAAAATAGAATTAATAAAATAATAAAGATGATTTTGAAAGGGTTTTTGCGTTCATTATTATTTGAGCCAGTAGGTACTTTAGTTCCATGTAAATAATCTTTTTGTAAATTACTTTCTTTATCTTCCTTTATATTTAAAACCTCGTATTTTTCAAGTAAATCCTGATAATTTAATCCAATTTCCCTGGCATAGCCCTTAATAAAAACTTTTAAATACACTTTTCCAGGCAAAACATCGAAGTTATTTTCTTCTATTGCTGCTAAATATTTTTTTCTGATTTTTGTTTCTTCCTGTATATCATCAAGGCTTAATCCCTTTTCTTCTCTTGCCTTTTTAAGCAGTGAACCAAGTTCAAGTTCCTTTTCTTCCAATTTATTGTCCCCCTTTAATCGCACAGTAAAATTTATATAAAAATCGCTTATTATTTTAAACATCCAAAAACACTATTTATTATTATAACACACTTTAATGATTTATTTAATTATTTCAGGATATTTTTTTGACTTTATTGAAATGAATCAAAATTTAATGTAATTTCTAATAGACATTTATAGTCTATATTGTCGAAAAAGTCTTTCATATAATAAGGTAGGACTTTAACTTAAAATCAAAATAAATTACGAAATATCTGGGAACAAAATGTTCTTCAGGCAATCTGTAATACAGTAAGCTTAAATTTTGTTGATAGTGGAAATTATGAAACTATAAATATTATCCACAACATACCATTAGGTATAATTTCCTGGCTAAAAAATTAAGGACAGCATATATATGCTGTCCTTAACTCAAAGGTTGTTATATTTAATATTTTTATTTCTCACCTTTATAATAAGGCTCCCCTGAAGCTGCAGGCGGAGTTGATTTACCAAAGAATCCAGCCAGTACAACTAAAGTAAGCACATAAGGTATTGCACTAATTAGTTCTGAAGGTATAAAAGAAAAATCTACCCGAACTGCAACTGCCTCTGCAAAACCAAATAACATTGCAGCTCCAAACGCACCAAAGGGATGCCATTTACCAAAAATCATAGCTGCCAGAGCAATAAAACCACGCCCTGCAGACATCTCTCTAACAAAAGCACTACCATCACCAATTGATAAATGTGCTCCTGCCAGTCCAGCCAGAATGCCACTAATTAAAACACTAATAAATCTCCATCTATTAACATTAATACCTAAAGTATCAGCGGCTGCTGGATGTTCACCAATTGATCTAATTCTAAGACCCCAGTGAGTTTTAAAGAAGATAAACCAAACAACAGGAACTAATATTAAAGCAATATAAGTGATGGGATTAAACCTAACATTCAAAATTCTAAATGCAGGTAATCTATTTACAATTGGTGAAGTTCCCTTAACACCAAATAATACCTGCAGCAAAAAGATTGTAATTCCAGAAGCAAAAATATTAATACCGGTCCCTACAACAATCTGATTAGCTTTAAAGGTTACACAAACAATTGCTAAAATAGCTGCAAATGACAGTCCAGCAATCATTGAATACAAAACACCAATCCAGGGATTGCCAGTACTGGCACTACCATAAACTGCTGCAAAAGCTCCAAAAAGCATCATTCCTTCCAGTGCAATATTAACAACACCGGATCTCTCTGAAAAAATACCTCCTAAAGCTGCTAAAATTAAAGGAGTAGCAAAACGAAAACTGGCCAGGATTAATGATAAAGAAAATATTTGTTTTAAAGTATCCATTATTCAACCCCTCCTTTTGCTTTTCTTTTGGCAAGATATACTTTAAAGACCTGGAGGGCTGCAACAAAGAAAATTACTAAAGCCTGAATTAACATTACGATTTCAGAAGGAATACCTGAAAACTGCATTTCCAGACCACCCTGTGCTAGAGCTCCAAATAAAAGACCACCTAAAATAACCCCAATTGGATGAGTCTGACCAATCAAAGCAACTGCAATTCCAGTAAAACCGTAACCAGCATCCATACCATTAATAAAACTCAAATGGGTCCCTAGAACTTCTCCAACTCCAGCCAGACCAGCAACAGCACCACTAATAAACATAGCTGTAATAATACCCTTACTGGCATTAATCCCACCATATTCTGCTCCATCTGGATTAAAACCAACAGCTCTCATTTCATAACCAAGTGTTGTCTTAAATAATAAATACCATAAAATAACAGCTGCAATCAGAGCAAGAAAAAAGTTTATATGAAGTCTAATTGCTGGCTGAGCAAATAACTCGGCAAAAGGAAGATTGGATAATAGCGGATAATCCATAATATTTTTAAACTTAAACATCGCTGCAGATTCCATTATTCGGGGAGTAGCAGGACGCCCTGTATTTCTAAAGATGTTAATACCATAATTGATAGTCAAAGCAATAGCAATATGATTTAACATGATAGTTGCAATAACTTCATGTACATCCATCTTAGCTTTTAATAAACCAGGTAAACCACCCCAGAGTCCACCAACAAACATTCCTGCTATAATAGCAAAAGGTAAGTGGATAAATGCGGGTAAAGAAGTAAAATAAAAACCAACAATACCTGCAGTAAATCCTCCCATTAAAAGCTGTCCTTCTGCTCCAATATTAAATAAGCCAGCTCTAAAGGGTAGAGCTACAGCCAGTCCGGTTAAGATTAAAGGTGTTGAACGCCATAATGTGTTTGCAATAGCTCCAAAACTTCCAAAAGCACCTATGTATAAAGCAGAATAGGCGTCTACAGGTGATTTATCAGTTAAATAAATAAATAAAGTACCAACAATTAATGCAACTATTATTGATAATAAAGACAATCCTAAATCAATTAATATAGATTTTATTTTATCTGAATATTTATTCATTGCTCTCACCTCCTGCTTCAGCTTTAGAACCAGTCATTAATTTACCAAGTTCTCGTTCATCAGTTTCTGAAGCATTCAAAATATCGACAATTTTTCCTTCAAAAATAACTGCAATTCTATCACTTAAAGATAATACCTCACTTAGTTCTGCCGAAACAAGTAATACTCCTGCACCATTATCCCTTCTATCAATAATTTGTTTGTGGATAAACTCAATTGAACCAACATCTACCCCACGAGTCGGTTGAGAAGCAATTAAAAATTCAGGGTCATGAGAAAATTCTCTGGCAACAATAAGCTTTTGTTGATTACCACCAGATAAATTTTTAGCCTGTGCTTCCATACCACCACCTCGGACATCATATTTTTCTATCAAATCCTGTGTATATTGGGCTATATTATCATATTTCATAATTCCGTTTTTAGAAAATGGTTCTAAATCATGATATCCTAAAATGATATTTTCTTTAAGGTCAAAATCCATAATTAGACCTCGTCTCTGCCTATCCTCTGGAATATGAGCAACTTTTTCTCTTTTTATCTGTCGAGCATTATAATTACTAATATTCTTACCTCTAAGATTAATATTTCCACTTTCAATATCTCGGAGACCAGTGATTGCTTCTATTAGTTCAGATTGACCATTACCTTCTACACCAGCTATACCAAGAATTTCTCCCTTCCGAACTGATAATGATATATCTTTAACTGCCGGAATACCCCGGTTATCTTTTACATTTAAATTTTCAACATTAAATATTTCTGCCCCAGGTTTAGCTTCAGTTTTTTCCACTTCTAATAAAACCTGACGGCCAACCATTAACTCAGCTACATCTTCCTCACTAACCTCTTCAGTATTTACAGTATCAATACTTTTACCTGAACGTAAAACTGTGATTCTGTCAGAAATTTCTTTTACCTCTTTAAGTTTATGAGTAATAAAAATAATAGTTTTACCCTGTTCTTTTAAAGATCTAAAAATCTCAAATAATTCGTCAATCTCCTGTGGTGTTAAAACAGCAGTTGGTTCATCAAAAATTAAAAGTTCTGCTCCTCTATATAAAGTTTTAATAATTTCAACTCTCTGCTGCATCCCAACAGAAATATCCTGTATTTTTGCTCCAGGATCTACAAAAAGTCCATATTTATCGGAAATTTCTTTAACTTCTCTTTTCGCTGTTTTTTGATCTAACATCAGACCACTGCGCGGTTCACTACCAAGAATAATATTCTCGGTCACAGTTAAGGGGTCGACTAACATAAAATGCTGATGCACCATTCCAATTCCTAAATCAATCGCATCCTGAGGACCATTTAAATTAACTTTTTCTCCTTCATAAAATACCTGACCACCATCAGGATCATAAAGTCCATATAAAACGTTCATCAAAGTTGTTTTACCTGCACCATTTTCTCCAACAAGAGCATGGATTTCGCCCTCTTTAATTGATAAATTAACATTATCATTTGCTTTTACACCTGGAAATATTTTAGTTATATTCTGCATATCTAAAATATAATTGTCTTCCCTGGGCATGATTATTCCTCCCTAAAATATACTAGAAATCAATTGGGCTCTGCTAGAAAAGCAGAGCCCTTTAAATTAAATATAAGTTGTGCTAATAATTAAAGGTTATCAGGTCTGCCAGTTTCTCCCCAGTTTTCAACTTTAATTTCGTCATTAATGATCATTTCTTTAATTTCGGCAATTCGATCAGCATAAGGAGAAGTAACTTCTTTCTTCATCTGCCTGATTGTTTCTAATTCATCTTTTGTAATTGTACCATTTTCATACGCATCTAAGACTGGCTGTTCAACTTTAGTTAAACTGGTTAAATCAACACCACCATCTGCTAATGTAAAGTACAGATTATTTCCACCCTGATAATTATTATTTACTACAGACTTCACGGTATCAAATACTGCTTTATCAACCTGTTTCAGCATACTTGCAATTATATACCCTGGAGCAATGTAGTTCTGATTGGAGTCAACTCCAATTGCATAAATATCTTCTTCTTCAGCTGCCTGGAAAACTCCCATTCCTGTACCACCAGCAGCGTGATAAATTACATCTGCACCATCATCAATCATACCAAGAGCGATTTCACGACCTTTTGCCGGGTTACCAAAATCATCAGCATATCTTGTCTGAAATTCAATATCAGGATTTATATATTTTGCACCCTGATAAAATCCACCTTCAAAACGGTGAATTAGTGAGAAATCTACACCACCAACAAATCCTACATTACCATTTTCACTGGTTAAAGCTGCTAAAGCACCAGCAAGAAATGAACCTTCCCACTCAGCAAAGTTTAAGGTAACAATATTATCCGGAACATTTTCAAAAGCCTGATCTACATGGGCAAATTTAGTATCTGGATACTCTGCTGCAACAGTTTGTAGACTATCTGCCATCTGAAAACCTACCCCAATGACTAAATCATAACCACGAGAAGCAAAACGACGTAAGGCTGTTTGATCTTCAGAAGGATCTGCAGGTTCAATGTAATCAAAAGAAATTCCTAATTCTTTTTCGGCTCTCTGTAAACCGCGGTAAGCTGCATCATTAAAAGACAAATCTCCAAGACCACCAGTAGAAAGAACAATACCAACTCTAGTATCCTGTGCAGCTGCTGGAACTGCTGCAAAAACAACCATCATAACAAAGACAAAAACAACAGCTAAACTTAAAACTTTTTTCAAAATAATGACCCCCCTCTTATATTTTTTTAATTGTACCAAAATTTGTGAATTACACTTATAATATAACATTTTTATATTATATTTGCAACATAAAACACTTCAATCTCAAGCAATTATTCCAATATTAATTATATTAAAAATTTTAAATAAATTATCGGCTTCTTAAAACTTTAAATTGAAATTGATCACTGCTAAAATAATTTTTTGAGTAAAGAAATAATCGTTCCTGATCATCATAGTGCATCTGTTCTAAAAGCAGGATTGGACTGTGTTTTTTTACATTCAATTTTTCCATTAATTTTTCTTTGGCTGTAACCGGAATAATTTTTGTCACAGCATATTTAATTTTGAGATCATATTTGTTTTCCAGTAAATCAAAAAGTGAATGACTAAAATCGTCATCAGTATCAATTGGAAAAATGTTTGTGTTTAAATAATCAATACAGAAAACAACCGCTTTATCATCTGCAGTTCTAATCCGCTGTATTTTTAATATTTCTTCGTTTTCTTTAATATTCATCTTTAGAGCAAGATGTTTATCAATTTTTTCTTTCTCAACTTCTAAACCTATCGTTCCCGGAGTGAAACCCTCTTTCTTTATTGTATCAGTTACACTAAACAATTCCTCGATTCCTCTTTTGAAACGAGGGATTGGTTTTGAAACAAAAGTTCCTACTCCCTGACTTTTAATAATCTTGCCCTCTTTTTCTAAAACTCGGAGGGCTTCTCTTAAACTGGCTCTACTTACATTAAGCTCTTTGGCAAAAGCTGTCTCAGAAGGAAGTTTATCACCTGCTTCGTAAATTTCTTGATCAATTAAGTTTTCAATATGCTCTTTAATTTTTAAATAAAGAGGTCGCTTATCATGTTTTAAGATATCCAACTCTCTAAATCCCTCCTCTTTCTTCAGACGTCTTACCTGTCTGACAACTAACTAAATAGTATCACAATTCATTTTTTTTGTCAAGGTTTAACTGTCCTCAATATCATCATCCTGATCTTCTTCCTCTTCCTCAAACTCACCATTCAATATTGCTTCTAGATCTTCCTCTTCAACTAAAACTTCTCGCGGCTTACTGCCGGCATAAGGACCCACAATTCCATCTTCTTCCATAGTATCAATCAATCTTGCCGCTCTAGAATGTCCAATATGCAGCCTTCTCTGCAGCATAGAAATTGAAGCTCTGTACTTAACCACAAGTTTTACAGCTTCTTCGTATAATTCATCCTGCTCATCATCAATTGATAATTCTACTTCTTTGATATCATCTTTTTCTATTTTATATTCTGCTGTCGCCTGTTTTTTAACAAAGGAGGTAATCTCATTGATTTCCTGATCTGTTAAAAATGCACCCTGTATCCGCTGTGGTTTCTGCATTCCAACAGGTGCAAAAAGCATATCACCTTTTCCCAATAGTTTTTCAGCCCCACCCATATCTAAAATTGTGCGTGAGTCAGTAGCCGAAGAAACTGCAAAAGAAATTCTACTTGGTATATTAGCTTTGATAAGACCTGTTATAACATCTACAGATGGTCTCTGAGTTGCAATAATCAAATGAATTCCCGCTGCTCTTGACATTTGTGCCAGACGACAAATATTATCTTCTACCTCATTAGCAGCAACCATCATTAAATCAGATAACTCATCAATAACTACAACTATATAGGGCATCTTGTCCTCCGGATCATCTATCTGTTTGTTGTAGGAATCGATTCCTCGACTTCCAGTTTCAGAAAAGCGGTCATAGCGGTCTTCCATTTCCTCTACAACCAGTTTTAAAACATTGGCAGCCTTTTTAGGATCAGTCACAACCGGAGTAATTAAATGAGGTAAACCCTGATAGATATTCAACTCAACTTTTTTGGGATCTACCAGCAGTAATTTAACTTCTGCCGGTGTCGCCCGATAGAGAATACTACTGATTAAAGTGTTAATACAGACACTTTTACCAGAACCGGTTGCTCCTGCTACCAGTAAATGCGGCATTTTTGCCAGATTAAAAACTGCAGTATCTCCATCAATCCCCTTACCCAAAGCCAGAGTTAATTTAGCTTCCGCTTTCTGAAATTCCTCAGAAACAATCACATCTCTAAAAGATACTGTAATATCATTACCATGAGGAACCTCAATTCCAACTGCAGCTTTACCCGGAATTGGAGCTTCAATCCTGACATCTTTTGCTGCCAGAGCAAGAGCTATATCATCAGATAAGTTAACTATTTTGCTAACTTTAACTCCTGTCGCCGGCTGAACTTCATAACGGGTAATTGTGGGACCATGATTAACATTAATCACCTTTGCTTCTACCCCAAAACTACTTAAAGTTTCCTCTAATAATTCACTTTTATTTGCCAGCTTAACCTTCTTTTTCCCGGAGTCATTTAATAAAGAAATACCTGGTAAAGTATAGTCACCATGTTTTTCCCCCTGATCTTTAACATCTTTAGATTGATCCTTAGTAATGTCAAAATCCTCTTTTATTTCTTTATTCTTTGCATCCTTTTCTGAGAGTTTTTTCGCTTCAGCTTTTTTAGCTTTTGTTTGATTTTTATTAGAATCTGTCTTCTCGTTTTCAGATTTTGTATAATTATTATTGAAAACTTTATTTTCTCTGGCTTCAGCAATAACATCGTTTTCAGCATCATTTTTTTCTACCTGATTTTTCTTTTTTTCTTTTCGGGCCGCTCTCCTGTTCTTAATTTTAGCAAAAAGATTAAATCTACCGAAAGAAAGACTGCCAAAGAAACCAGTGATCTTTTCTTTTAAATCTAACAACCATTCTTTAAAAGCTAAAATCTGTTCTCTGGTTTTACTAAAGATATTATGTAAAAATAAATCAAACAATAAAAGAATACCGGTTAATAAAAAAACTGATAGGATAATATAGGCACCATTAACAGCAAATAATTCTATCAAAAAATAACTAATAGCACCACCAATGATACCTCCTGCTGTATTCTGAGGAGTATTTAAGAAAAAACTACCACCATCATTTAAGTTTATAATAGAAATAATTGCAATAAAAGATATCAATAATCCTAAAAATCTGGCGGACAGGCTAATTTTTTTCGATCTAATTAACTGAATTCCCCAGTAAACAAATAAAAGAGGCAGAATATAGCTGCCGCTTCCCACTAAAAAATAATAGGCATTGCTAATATAATTGCCCAATAAACCTGCAGAATTACTAAAAATCGCAAAATAACTGATTGCAGCAAAGGTAATTAAAAAGAGTCCCAGTATTTCATTTTTTCTTTTTTCTATTTTGGGATCGTTTTTTTGCTTACTCATCTCTGCCCCTCCTCCTGTAATAACAATTAGTAAAATCTTTTATAATCTCAATTTATATCAAATTAATAAAAATAACTACTGCAGCTACCAGCCAGCAGTAATAACTAAAATAATTTAATTTTTTCTCTGCCAGAACCTTCAATAAAATTTTAATCGCAAAATATCCGGAAATCACAGCCGAAAAAAAACCTAAAAATATAATTTTGAGATCAAGATTAAAAGTTCTGCTTTCCAACACATTTAAAAACTGTAGAAAACCCGCTCCACCGATTACCGGTATTGACATTAAAAATGAAAATCTGGCTGCTGCCTCTCTGTTTAGCCCCTGAAATAACGAGGCTGCAATTGTAGTACCAGAACGTGAAATGCCGGGAATAATAGCCCCTCCCTGAGCCAGACCTACTACTAAAGGCTGCCAGAATTTAAGTTCTTCTACTTCCAGAGAGCCGTCATCAATTTTTTCAGTAATATATAAAATTAAACCAGTCACAATCAACATTAAAGCTGTTAAATATGCATTTGAGAATAGATTTTCGAAAAAGTCTTCAAACAAAACTCCAATAACACCTGTTGGAATTATTGCCACTAAAATATAAAAAGTCTCTTTTCTTTTTTCTTTTTTAAACAAAATCATATCTCTGATATCCTGCCAGAAAATAATAAAGATCGGAATTAAAGTACCAATATGTAATATAACATTGAATAATACCTGGTCTTCTTTAATATTTAAAAAATACTGAGCAATTACTAAATGGCCGGAACTGCTGACCGGTATAAATTCTGTTAAACCCTGAATTAAGCCCAAAAAAACTGCCTGAAAACTATTCAATTTTAATTTCGCCTCCTTCATTTTATTATAGCACACTTCGAAACATATGTTCAAATTTAAAACCAGCTGTTTTTACACAGCTGGTTAATTTAAGCTTAATTTCTATACTTCCATAATTACAGGTAAAATCATTGGATTTCTTTTTATTTTTTGATATATATAATTATTGAGTGAGTTGCGGATAGTGTTTTTAAGCACTGACCATTCCGTTACATTATTTTCTTCACATTCTTTAAGCGCATCCTCTACTCTCCTGGTTGCAGCTTCAATTAATTCTTCAGATTCTCTGATATAGACAAATCCTCTGGTAATAATATCTGGACCAACCAGTATATTACCGTGTTTATCAATTGTAACAACAACTATAATAATTCCGTCTTCAGATAATAATTTTCTATCTCTTAAAACGATATTTCCTACATCTCCAATACCCAGTCCATCAATCAAGACATCTCCGGATTGAACATTGTAGTCCTTTTCCACTTTTTCATCAGAAAAGTTTATTTTATCTCCAACATCAGCAATATAAATATTATCACGTGGTACACCAACTTTTTCCGCCAGATCAGCGTGTTTATAAAGGTGTCTGTATTCACCGTGAACTGGAACAAAATATTTAGGTTTTACCAGATTTAACATTAATTTTAATTCTTCCTGACTGGCATGGCCCGAAACATGAACTCCAGAAACATCTTCGTAAATCACATCTGCTCCTCGTCGGTAAAGCTTATTAATTGTCTGACCAATAAATTTTTCATTACCAGGAATTGCAGAAGCAGAGATCATAACTGTATCTCCTTCTTTAATGTTAATATGGTAATGGTCTCCCCGGGCCATCCTGGTTAGAGCTGCATAAGGCTCTCCCTGACTTCCTGTTGTTAGTAAAGCTACTTTACTGTCAGGCAGGTCCGAACAATCTCTAATATCAACAATCATGTCATCAGGAACCTGTAGATAACCAAGTCTGCGGGCAATATCCACATTGTTGATCATACTGCGGCCTGTAAAAGCAATCTTGCGATTATATTTAAAGGCTGCATCTACAACCTGCTGCACTCTGTGAATATTTGAAGCAAAGGTGGCAATAATAATTCTTTCTCTAGCACCTCTAAATATTTCATCCACAGTTTCTCCTACAACTTTTTCGGACAGAGTATAACCCTCACGCTCAACATTAGTACTATCTGAAAACAGGGCCAGCACACCCTCTTCACTGTCTCCTAATTCAGCCAGTTTATGAAAATCAGCAACTTCTCCATCAATTGGTGTCTGATCAAACTTAAAGTCACTGGCATAAACAATAGTACCTAGAGGAGTTTCAATTGCCAGAGCACAGGTATCAGCAATACTATGATTAACACGCACAAACTCCACTCCAAAGTTTCCAACCTGATATTTCTTGCCTGAGTGAACTACTTTTAATCTAGTATCTTTTAGTAATTTGTGTTCCTTTAGATTTCCTTCTAAAAGCCCCAGAGTTAATTTAGTTCCATAAATAGGAGCATTAATTTCTTTTAACAAATAAGGTAAACCACCAATATGATCTAAATGACCATGTGTTAAGACAATTCCATTGATTTTATCCTTGTTCTTAATCACATAATCATAATCAGGAATTACCAGATCTATTCCAAGCAAATCATTTTCTGGAAATTTTACTCCCGAATCAATTATCAACATCTCGCCATCAATTTCCAGAACCCACATATTCTTTCCGATTTCTCCGACTCCACCCAGTGTAGTCATTGAAACATTTTTTATTTTATTGTTGTCATTCATTTAAAAAACAAAACACCTCCATAGTATTTTAAAACAAAACTGTCATTCTTTACTTTTCATTTTCATAAAACAAAATCTTAATTAATTTTTTACTAATCTTAGTTACTTTTCTTTAAATCTAAACACAAAAAAATCACTCAATTCTGCCTGGAAGTTGATAAAATCAAGAAACCCGTTCAAAGCGTTAATACTATTATACATAGTATTCAAATAAAAAACAAGCAGAATTAAGCATTTATAATTTTTAGACTAAATTGTTATCTACTAAATACTCAGCAATCTGAACTGCATTTAAAGCAGCACCTTTACGCAGATTATTTGCTGTCAGCCAGAGATTGATTCCATTTTCGAGAGAATTATCTCTTCTGATTCTGCCAACTAAGACATTATCATTGTTTTCTGTATCAATCTGCATTGGATATTTCTCTTCTGAAGGATTATCGATCACTTCTATATTTTTGCTTTGAGAAAATAACCCCTTGATATCTTCAATTTTAAAGTTGTTTTTCAGTTCAATATTTAAAGATTCACCATGACCAAAGATCACAGGTATCCGAACACAGGTGGCTGTTACCGGCAAATTAGGATCATGTAATATTTTATGACATTCATTAACCATTTTCATTTCTTCTTTAGTATAATCATTTTCCAAAAAAACATCAATTTGAGGAATTGCATTAAAAGCAATCTGATGGTTAAAGTTTTCATTTTTTATTTCTTCATCATTCAAATAAGCTTCAGTCTGTTCTATTAACTCATCAACTGCTTTTTTACCGGCTCCAGAAACAGCCTGATAGGTATTAATTACCAGCCTTTTGAGACCATATTTTTCAGCCAGCGGTTTTAAAAGCATTACCATCTGAATAGTTGAACAGTTGGGATTGGCAATAATCTGCTGATGTTCTTTTAAATCTTCCCCATTAACCTCGGGTACAACTAAGGGAGCATCAGGATGCATTCTAAAAGCATTACTGTTATCGATTACTATTCCGCCTGCTTTTTTAACCTGTGGTGCTACTTCCTTCGAAACTCCACTACCTGCAGAAAATAAGGCAATATCTATTCCCTCAAAGGTACCTTCTTTGACAGATTCCACGGTTAATTCTCTATCTTCAAATTTAATTTTTTTACCTTCTGAACGCTCAGAGGCAATCAGCTTCAGCTGACCGAGAGAAAAATTTCTTTGACTTAATATTTTGAGCATTTCCCTACCTACTAAACCTGTTGCACCTACTACTGCTACATTATACTTTTTCATAAATTTCTTCTCCTTTCTCCACTACGGGGCGTCCAAAGTAATTTGTTCCCCAGACCCCGATTATAATTAATACTGCTCCTACTACTTGAAATTTAAAAAAAGGCTCATTTCTAAATACTACACCGGCGATTATAGAAACAACTGTAGTTAAGTTTGCAAATACAGCTGATTCTGCAGCTGTGATTTTAGAAAGAGTATAATTCATCATAAAAAAAGCTACTACGGAAGAAAAAATACCTAAATAACCAACTGTAATCAAGACATCTATATTTGTTAATAAGTTTAAATAGCTGCTAAATTCGAAATTTTTTCTATAAATCGCTATCAGATTAAAAAGTAAAGCTCCAAAACCCATCATCACATATGTAATCTCTACCGGTTTGAATTCCAAAGAAAGCTGCCTGGATATTATATTATAAAAACCAGCTGCAATAACAGCCCCTCCCAGTAAAATTAAACCAAGAAAATTACCGACAATCGAACTTGCGCCTCTATTAATAATAATAAAAAAGGCTCCGCCTACCGATAAAGCAACAAAAATACTCTGAATAAAAGTAGGTTTTTCATTTAAAATCAGAGCAGCAAGTATGGTAACTGCTGCCGGTATTAAAGCAATCATCATCCCGGCCTCAGAAGAAGTTGTATATAACATACCTGTAGTCTCACAGATAAAGTAAATACCGGGCTGAAATACAGCTAAAAGAAACAACTTTTTTAAATTTTTACCTTTCAAATTGATATTTATTATACCAGTAAATCTCAGAATACTCAAGCTAAGAAAGGCAATTGCAAAACGAAAACCAAGTAAGTGGAATGGAGACATCAGCTCCAGTCCCTCCTTGGTAAATAAAAACGAAAAGCCAAATATTGAACTAAAAACTAAACCAGCGAGATAAGGAAAATACTTTCTGAATTTAAACACTTTAAATCACTCAATTCTTTGGCGGCCAGGGACCATAGTATTGATAATACTGAGTCTCTACTCCACCATTATATAATTTTCTTCTTTTACTGGCCTCTTTACCAAAGAGCTTTTCAAATTTAGAATGGGAAGTGATAATATAGTAAGACCAGGTCTCAAGCTCTAAAAGCTTTTCCCCCATCTCTCTATATAATTCTTCTACCTCTTCTTTTTCCCCCATTCGTTCACCATAGGGGGGATTAGTAATTATATAGCCATATTTGCGGTTAGTTGAAAAATCCCCAAACTCCTGTTTCTGAAAATGAATTATATCTTCTACCCCGGCCTGTTGAGCATGATAGCGGGCAATAGTAATTACCTCCGGGTCCTGATCATAACCCATAATCAGACGGGGCTCTACATTAATCTTTTTAGCCTTTTTGGCTTCTACTCTGGCCCGGGGCCATTCAAAATCCTTAAATATCGGCCACTTTTCGGAATTAAACTTCCTTTTTAAGCCAGGAGCCTGATTTTTGGCCATCATTGCTGCTTCAATTAAAATAGTTCCCGATCCACAGAAGGGATCAATTAAAATTCTATCTTTATCCCAGCGGCTTAAATAGACCATTCCGGCTGCTATAGTTTCCTGGATTGGTGCGGTAACTGACAGTTCCCTGTAACCTCTTTTATGAAGTCCAGTTCCGGAACTATCGATAGTCAAAATTGCTCTATCTTTATATAAAGCAAGCTCTATTGGATAAAGTGGGCCATCTTCATTAAACCACTCTCTTCCATACTCCTCTTTCATCCTGTCCACAACCGCCTTTTTTGTTACAGACTGACAGGTTGGTACACTGTTTAACTGAGAATCTATTGATTTAGCACTAACCGGAAATTCTGCATCTTCGGGCAGCCACTGCGGCCAGTCTAAATCCTTAACCCCATCGTAAAGTTCATCAAAATCTCGAGCTTTAAAATCTCCAATCTTAACTAAAACTCTTTCTGCAGTTCTGAGCCAGAGATTTGCTTCTGCAACTGCCTGTAGATCTCCTAAAAATGTAATCCTACCATTTTTAACTTCTGTTATTTCATAACCTAAATCATTAATTTCCTTTTTTACCAGGGCTTCCATACCAAAAGTACTGGCTGCCATAATCTCTATTTTATCCAAAGACATTCTCTCCTTTTATTCTCAAACCACTATTTAGCTTCTAATTAAATTATAATTTCGATATCACAACCAAAAACTAATTAATTAAATCAATAAAAAACTTATTTAAAATTGACTCCAGCCTTCTTTAACTCAGACTTTACCTGCTCAACATCATCTGGATTTACAGCCCTTGTACCCTCTAAAAAACATTAGTTTTAAACCCACTTTTTGTACTATCATGAGCTGTATATTTAACACAGACATCAAAAGCCAGACCTACAATATCTATTTCCTCAATCTCCAGTGCTTTTAGCAGACCTGCCAGTCCGAGATCTGTGCCATCATTATCCTGAGCAGTAAAGACTAATTTTTTTCTGATATTAAAATTAATTAAAATCTTATTTCAAAACCATCAAAATCATCGGTTTGTTCATTATTAATTTCAAAATCATCTACCCGGGCAAATGAAGGCCCTTCTTTTAATCTTGAAATCATCTGTTTAATTTTATTTTTTTGACCCTGAATCACAACTTCAACTCTACCATCCGCCAGATTCTTAGCCCATCCTTTTATATCTAAAACAGCTGCCTGTTCACGAATAAACGCTCTAAATCCTACTCCCTGAACTCTACCAGAAATGAAAATATGCTTCTGAACTTCTTCTGCAGCCATAATAAACACCTCCAGTTGTTTATATTATACATAGTATTATAATATCTGGCAAATTTCTTTTCTTTTTAAATAGTGAGAGCCACCTCTAATTATTAGAAATGGCCCTGATTAATGTAATTTTAACTAATACTTTTTATCTAATCTATCAAATGTCATATTAACCTAAATACTGATTAACTCTTAAGGCAGCTTTTGCTCCTTCTGCAGCAGAAATAATGATCTGTTTATCAATAATATTGGTCACATCTCCTGCAGCCCAGATTCCTTCAACACCTGTTTCGTTTTTTTCGTTAATAATAATTTCTTTAGCTTTATTTCTTTCTACTAAATCTTTAACAAAATCACTGTTTGCAATTAGACCAATTTCAATAAATAAACCATTAACCTTAAGTTCTTCTGTAGAATCATCTTTAACATTTTTGATTACAAGCGATTCTAATTTATCTTCTCCCTTAATCTGGCTAACTTTAGTTGAAGTGTGAACAGTAATATTTTCATTATTCTTTACTCTATCCTGCAGATATTCGTCTCCCATTAGTTTATCCTGAATCTCGATCAGATCCACCTGACAGTCAATATTGGCCAGATCAATTGCAGCTTCCAGTCCTGAATTTCCACCACCAACTACAGCTGTTGGCTGGCCTTTATAGAGAAAAGCGTCACAGCTGGCACAGTAATGAACACCCTTTCCGCTTAAAACATATTCCTGTTTTAGACCAAGGCGTCTTTTTTGAGCACCAGTGGCTATTATTACTGACTCAGTTACATATTCTTTATTATTATCCGTTTTAATTACCTTTTTTCCATTTCTACTTCTACTTCCAATTTCTACAGCTTCTTCTCCAATTGCTGTTTTTACCTCATATTTAGCAATATGATCCCAGAAATCATAAATTAATTGAGCTCCGGTTGTTTCTGCTTTGCCAAGATAATTATCAATTTCATTGGTGTTAATTACCTGTCCCCCAATATCCTTTGTTATGAGCAGAAGATCAATCCCTTTGCGAACAGCATATAAAGCTGCATTTAAAGCAGCCGGGCCTGCACCTAAAATAATCAGTTCCCATTCTTTAGTTGAGTCATCTTTTACTTCTCTCCCAATTAATGGATTAAACTCTCCCCTTTTTTCTAAATTAATAATATCGTCATAACCACCCAGACTCTGATCGTTAATGATAATTTGAGGTACAGTTTTGTTCCCTGTTCTCTCCTGCATAACCTCATAATTGTTCCCCTGATTAATATCAATCTCTGTAAAATTTAGGCCTTTACTTTTTAAAAAAGCTTTAGCCTTTTTACAATATGCACACCAATCTTTAGAATAAACCTCAATATTTAACTCTTTTGACATAATAAAATTCCCCCTATTACCAATCTCATTTGACATAAGTTGTAGTGGATGTTAACATAAATATTGGTTATTAGAAATTATAGAAAAATAACGAAAATACTTTAATGAGGTGAAATTAAATGGCAACAGTTATGGAATATGCGGAAAATCTTGCAGATGCAATTGTTGAATCACAGGAATTTCAGGAATTAAAAGAAAAAGAAGAAATTATGGTTGAAGATGATGACGCAAAGTCAATGCTTGATAATCTCAATGCTAAATATCAGCAGGTACAGATGATGCAGCAGAATGGTCAGGAAGTTAGTGATGAAAAGAAGCAGGAATTACAGATGATGGAACAAAAAATGAAGCAAAATGATAAAATCTCTGAATTCTATGAAGCTCAGAATCACTTTAATCAGCTGATGAATTCTGTAAATCAAGTAATTACAAATAAACTTCAGGGTCAAGAAGAAGACGCTGAGTAATTACTCATAAAATTTGAAGAATTTGAAGCGAAAGAGAACCGCAGTCAGCTGGCTGCGGTTTTTTTCTATTTAATTTAAATTGTTTCCTGCTTTATAGCCTGTAGAAAAAGCAATCTGCAGATTATAACCACCTGTCATAGCTGCCAGATCAATTACCTCTCCGGCAAAATAAAGATTATCAATTAACCTGGATTCCATTGTTTTGGGGTTAATTTCTTCAGTACTAATTCCCCCCCTGGTAACTATTGCCCTTTCAAATCCCTTTTTAGACTTAATATTTATTTTTAATTTCTTTAATAAGTATATCAGTTCTTTTCTTTCCTCTGCAGTAATCTGGTTTACTGTTTTATCATAATCTATAGAGGATAGATTTAAGATTACCGGGATTAGTTTTTGGGGCAGTAAATCTCCCAGGCTGTTGCCAAAATACTTATTGCTGTATTTATCAAAATCTCTTAAAATTCTCTGGTCTAGAGTCTGAAAATCAAGAGCAGGTTTTAGATCAATTTCCAATTGATAAGCTTCTGGATTTTGGTCTATCTGCATTGAAGCAGAAATGACTATCGGCCCCTCTAAATAATTATTTCTGATCTCTAAATCCCCAAACTTACTAAAAATTTCTTCTCCATTTTTCAATAATTTTAAGTTAACATATTTCAATTTTAGTCCCTGAGCCTCATAAATCCAGTCTTCCTTAGTTTTTAAACCGCAGAGCCCGGGCTCCGGATCAATTATTTTATGTCCAGTTTTTTGAGCCAGTTTAAATCCACTCCCATCAGAACCGGTCTGAGGATAAGAACTACCACCTGCTGCCAGAATTAACTTTTCTGTCTCAAGCTGACCCTGATATTTTAATTTTACTCCTTTTACTTTTTCATCCATAACCAAAATTTCAACTGCCTGATCCTGAACTAGTTCAACATTATGTTTAAATAATTCTTTCTGTAATACTTTTAGCACATCCTGAGATCGATTCGATTCTGGAAAAACCCTGTCGCCTCTTTCAATTTTTAAAGGTAATCCCAATCCTTCAAAAAAATAATAAAGCCTGTAAGCATCAAATTCAGCCAGTGAGCTGTACATAAAATCTGGATTATCAACAATATTTTGGATATGCTGATTTAAATCGGAATAGTTTGTTAAATTACAGCGTCCCTTACCAGTAATCAATAATTTTTTGCCCAGTGATTTATTTTTTTCAACTAAACTAACCTGATTACCATTTTTAGCAGCCTGCAGGGCAGACATCATACCTGCTGGACCACCACCAATTACTATAACTTTATTCAAATCAGAACTTCCTTTCTTTAAAAACTTTTACTGTAGACTGCCCTATATTTTATAAGCCAGCTGCAGCATTTTTGATTCTTTTTAAACCTTTTTCTAATCTCTGGCGGGGACAGGCAATATTTAAGCGCATATGCATTGAACCTGCATCTCCAAACCAGCGGCCTGGATTAAGCCCTACCTTTGCTTGTTTATTCATAAATTCTATTAACTGCTCATCTTTTTCAAAACCCAGCTGAGAACAGTCCAGCCAGACTAAATATGTACCTTCTTCTTCTGTCACCTTAATCTGGGGAATGTTTTCTTTGATATACTGCTGCAGAAATTTATAGTTAGCCTCTAAATACTTTAGCTGTGCTTCCAGCCAATCTTCCCCTTTATTATAAGCTGACTTTAAGGCCAGAAGTCCAAAGGGACTGTTCCCTGTTGCAAAACCTTCTTTTGCTTTTTGATAGGCAGCACGTAATTTTTTGGATTCTATAATAGTATAGGAAGTATGGAGACCTGCAATATTAAAAGTCTTGCTGGCTGCCATCAAAGAAACAACTTTTTTACGGTAATCCTTAAATTCATCTCTTGCTAACAGCAGCTTCAAAACAGGTGTATGCTGATATCCCGGAAAAATCAAGTCTGAATGAATTTCATCACTTAAAAGATAAATATCTTCTTTTTTTAATAAGCGCAGCAGCTCCAGCAATTCTTTTTCCTGCCAGACGCGTCCAACCGGATTATGGGGACTGCAGAAAATCATAGCCTTGACCCGGTTTCCCTGCTGATTGGATTCTTTTATCTGCTTTTCTAAATGATTTAAATCCATCTGATAGTAATTATTTGTTTTAATTAATTCATTTTTGAGGAGCTGACAGTTATTATTTTTAACTGCTCCATAAAACGGTCTGTAGACTGGAGGCTGTACAATTACTGCCTCATCTGCTTCTGTAATTGCTTTCAGTGTAAAATTAATAGCCGGTACCACACCTGTATCAAAAATAAGCCAGTCCTTTTTAATAGCTAAATCAAATCTCCGCTGCAGCCAGTTCTGAACTGCTTGATAAATACTCTGGTCGGCAAAACTGTAGCCGAAAATACCCTCTTCAGCCCTTTTTAGCAGCGTTTCCTTTACAGCCGGAGCTGTCTGCCAGTCAGAATCAGCTACCCACATTGGTAAAATATCCTGGCTGCCAAAAATTTCCTCCCTTTTATCCCATTTAGCAGCCATGGTATTATCTCTATTTTCTAAATTTGAAAATTCAAAATTACTCACTCTATTTCCTCCCTTTTAAAATAAATTGGTATAAAATTATTAATCTTAAACTAATAACCTAAATCTAAATTCAGAAAATCAAAGCTGATATCATAAAAATATCAGCCATCAAAATTAAAGGTGAATTTCCCCTTATAAATTAGTTCCCTTTTAAAAATAAAGACATGACTTTAATCATTTCTTTATGATCTAAACTCCCTCCCAGTTCCCGACTGGAATGCATGGCCAGCAGCGGACTACCAAGATCAATACTTTTAATTCCCAGCTGAGTTGCAGCAATGGGACCAATAGTTGAGCCGCCGCGTCTGCCGCTGCGGTTACTGTAAAACTGATAGGGAATATCATTTTTGTCCATCAGATTAATTAAAACTCCTGCAGTACTGGCATTGGTAGTATACTTTAAATTAGCATTATATTTAATTACCGGTCCCTGATTTAATAACGGACGATTATTCTGATCATATTCCTCACTAAAATTGGGATGGACTGCATGCGCCATATCTGCAGAAAGCAAAATTGATTTTTCTATAATTTTATAATAATCTTCTTTTTTGGCCCCCAGATTATAAGTTATTCTTTCAATCAAATCCCCAGCAAATGGAGAGTCTGCTCCCTGAGGGGTATGGCTTCCTATCTCTTCATTATCGTAAAAAATTGCCATTTGAGTCCAATCTTCTACCCTTGAAGACAGAAGAGCCTTAAGAGCTGAATGAACCATCGATAGATTATCCTGACGTCCGGCTGCAATATATTCCTGGTTGGGACCCAAAAATTGTGCCTTCTGAGTTGGGTATAAATATAATTCGGTTTCCAGAATATCTTCTGCCCTGAAATCCATAAATTGAGCAATTAAAGTTTCCAGACTAAACTGAGTTTCCAAATTTGAATTTTGAGTTTGATCTTCTCTTTCTTTATGGTTCTGACTTGAATCATGAGTTATCAGAGCCCTTAAACCTTTCTTTTTATCAATCTCTCCCTTTTTATTAACATCTTTATTTAAGTGAATTGCCAGATTAGGAATTACCGCCAGATTTTCTTTTAAATCAATCAATTTTTCCTGCAGTTTAAAGGAGTTTTCAGATTTGAGAATAATTTTACCGGCCAGTGACAGTTCTCTGTCATACCAGGTATTCAAAATCGGTCCCCCATAGACTTCTGTATTTAACAGATACTGGCCTTCCTTATTAATCATCGGATCTGGTTTAACTTTTAATGCCGGGCTGTCAGTATGTGAAGAAATAATTCTAAAACCCTGATTCAAAAAATCTTTACCTGTAATAAAAGCTATTAAAGCTGAATCATTACGGCTTATAAAATACTTTTCTCCCTTTTTTAAATCCCACTGCTGGCCGGGATCTAGTTCTTTAAAACCAGCCTGTTTAAGTTCCTTTTTCAATTCAGAGACTGCATGAAAAGCAGTTGGTGAATTATCAATAAAACTTAAAAGTTCTTCTGCCTGATTATTCATTTTTTTTCACCCCTGCAAGATCGATAATTGCTTTAGCATAAATAGCTGCACTTTTAACCAGATCATCAATCCAAATAAACTCATCCTTTTGGTGTGCTAATTCCGCCTGGCCAGGAAAAAGAGGACCAAAGGCCACACCTTTTTTTACTTTGCGGGCATAAGTCCCACCACCAATTGCTGCTGGCTCACTATCATCACCTGTAAATTCCTGATAGGCGGTCATCAATTTTTTAATAAAAGGATCATCTTTAGCAATATACAGCGGCTCTGCATTACTTAATAAATCTAAACTAATTAACTGCTGATCAATATTTTCTTTAATATCAGCAACTACTTTTTTAGCACTTGATTTAACCGGGTAGCGAATATTAACTATAAATTCTATTTTCTTTTGTCCACCTTTAATAATTCCTGTATTAAAGGTTAAGGCTGTTGGTACATCATCCTGATCCTTACAGCCAATTGAAGCACCATCATATTCAAGACCGATTTTTTCTTTATAAAATGTTAAAAAATCTTTTATTCTGGAATTAGCAAATGGAAGTTCAGCTAAGATATTAATTAAATAGGAAATCGCATTTTTGCCATCTTCGGGCATACTGCTGTGGGCAGAAACCCCATAATAGGATAATTTAGTTTTATTATTTTCTGCCTCTATTTTTAAGTCATCCTGCTCATAATCAATATCTGCAAGCAGCTCCAGCAGTTCCTTTTTTTTGAGACCGGATAAAACTGCTTCTGCATAATCGGGAACCATATTGACAGCATTTCCACCTTTGATCTGCTCCAGCTGCAGTCCATCCGGACTGTCTTCAGCCTCTCCGTTTAAATCAAGAGAAAATTTGAGATCTGCAATTCCTTTTTCAGCATGGATAACAGGAAAAATAGCATCCGGACTAAAAGCAAGCTCAGGCATTTTTTCCTTTTTAAAATAATGCTTAAGAGAAGCCATACCAGACTCTTCATTTGTACCCAGAATTAATCTAACCCGTTTATTTAATTTAATTCCCAGTTCCTGAACAATTTTCATTGCGTAAAGTCCTGCTACTGCTGGTCCTTTATCATCGATAGTTCCTCTACCATAAATTTTATCGGCATGGATTTCGGCTGCAAAAGGGGGATAGGTCCAGTCACTTCCCTCAGGTACTACATCCAGGTGACAGAGCAGAGCCAGTACTTCTTCCCCTTCTCCCATTTCGACATGAGCTGCCTGATTATCAATGTTTTTGGTTTTAAAACCCAACTTCTTAGAAATCTCAAGTGCTTTTTCTAAAGCCAGATACACATCTTTACCATAGGGATAATCAGCAGTAGCTTCTGCTTCAACACTTGGTATTTTTACCAGTTCCTGAGTACTTAAAATTATGTTATCTCGTAAATATTCTGCTTTTTCTATAATTTTATCTTTCATATTTTAGTTTAATAGCTTAAACTATTAAACATTCACCTCCTGATATTAAATTTAATTTCTAAATAACATTCTATCACTTTTATTTATAAATTTAAAATTAATTCTTTGAAATTGAATCCCAGATATAATAAGATTAAAGAAAAGAAGGATTGGGTGATTTAAAATTGAAATTAAATCAAATTGACAGCTCAACTAAAATTAACCCTCTGGGCAGAGAAATTAAATACGGTTTTACTAATCAACAGCAGACGGGTGCGGTTCTTTTAATTCATGGTTTTGGTGGTAAAAGCAGCAACTGGGATTATACTGCAAAAAAGATAAATAATAATCTAAATTTACCTGTCTATGTTCCTCGACTGCCGGGACATGCGACAAATACTGCTGACTTTTTAAACAGCAGTGCCGATCAGTGGCTGCGTAAAAGCATTGACAGTTATTTATATTTAAAAAATGATTATCAGGATATTTATCTGGCTGGACTTTCTATGGGTGGTCTGCTGGCGGCACTGATTGCATCTAATTTTGAAGTTAAAAAATTGTCTCTGGTGGCCCCGGCATTTTTTGCTTTCAAAAAAAGTATTGCTTTTACTCCCTATTTAAAATATTTTGTTAAAAAGCTGAATAATGATTTTGAAATTGATAAAAATAATTTAACTGAGGCAGAAATTGAATATCATAATAATTACAGTTTTAATTATTATCCTGAAGCTCTGGCTGAATTATATAAATTAATGAAAAAAGGTAGAAAAACAGCAGCTCAAATAACTACTCCAACACAGCTGATTTTATCAACAGGTGATCAACAGGTAGATAGTCAGCAGATTGAAAAATTTTTAAATAAAAAAATGGGACAATTTTTAGTAGACCAAAAGACCTATCAAAAATCATCCCATGTAATTATCAATGACCTTGAAAAAGAAAGATGTGCCGAAGATATAATTAACTTTTTCAGCAAATAATTCCATTATTCAACTTCCTGGTTATTTAACTGATTATGGTTTAGCTTTATATTAATTCCTGCAGCTGTTTTAAATAATTTTTGAATTTAGCAGCTGCATTTTCTATAGCATCAGATTTTTCCATATCAACCCCGGCTTTTCTTAAAATATTGAGTGGATAATCACTACCACCCGCTTTTAGAAATTCTAAATAATTAGCTGCAGTTTCCGGGCCTTCAGTCTGTATTTTATCAGCCAGAGCTGCTGCTGCAGAATAACCTGTTGCATATTTATAAACATAGAAATTATAGTAGAAATGAGGAATTCTAGCCCACTCATAATCAAGTTTTTGATCAATAACCAGAACCTCACCAAAATATTTCTGATTTAACTTTCTGTACATTGTCTTCATTGCCTGAGAGGTTAGGCTTTCTCCAGCTTCCACACTCTCATGAATCATTTTCTCAAATTCAGCAAACATTGTCTGTCTGTAGACAGTACCCCTAAAGCCTTCTAAAAAGTAATTTAAAAGATAAAGTTTTTCCTCCCTACTCTCTGCATTATCGAGCATATAATCTAATAATAAATTTTCATTTAAAGTTGAGGCAACTTCTGCCACAAAGATTTTATAATCAGCATATAAATAGGGCTGATTTTTATTTGCATAATAACTGTGCACTGCATGTCCCATTTCGTGGATTAAAGTAAATAAATTACTGATATCCTGGGTATAATTCATTAATATATAGGGATGAACACCATAACAGCCGCTTGAATAAGCTCCTGAGCGCTTGCCTTTGTTTTCATAAACATCTATCCAGCCTGAATTAAAACCCTCTTCTACCGTATTAATATAATCTTTTCCCAGAGGTTTTACAGCTTTTTTAATAATATCTTTTGTTTCCTGATACTTAAATTTAAGGTCTATCTCTTTGATTAAAGGAGTATAAGTATCATATATATGCAGCTCACCCAACCCAAGTATTTCTTTTTTGAGTTCCATATACTGATGCAGTGGTTCTAAATTGTTAGAAACAGTATCAATTAAATTATTATAAACAGCAGTACTGATATTATCATTATCCAGAGCCGATTCTAAGGCACTATCGTATTTTCTGGCCCGGGCATAAAAAATATCTCCCTTAACTGAACTGTCAAGCACAGCCGCAAATGTATTTTCAAGCTTCTCATATTCTCCGTGCATTCCCTCAAAAGCATCCTCACGAACTCTTCTGTTTTCATTTTTTAATAAATCAAGATATCTACCGTGAGTTAGCCGCAGCTCTTCGTTATTTTCATCTTTAATTAGAGGAAATTCCAGATCAGCATTATTTAACATACTAAAGATATTTTCTGAACTCTGAGTAACTTCTCCAGCTAATGCCAGAATTTTTTCTTCTCCTGCAGAAAGATAATGTTCTTTCTGTCTTAAAATATTATCAAAAAAGTGATTAAAAAATTCTAGTTCTTCATTTTCTGATTTATAGTTTTCTAATTTTTCTTCTCCCAGCTGAATTATTGCCGGCACCATAAAAGCTGTTGAATTAGAAAGTTTATTATAAACCATCATTGCCTTATTTTTATAATTTTGATATTTTTCGTTCTGAGTATTCTGATCATATTTCATATGGGCGTAAGTATATAATCTTGCAGTTTTTTCTTCAATTTTAATAATTTTATTTAAATAATTTAGCAGTTTATCAGCACTATCAGTAAAATCATTTTTTATTTCCTCTATTTTCTTTACTTCTGTTAAAACCTTCTCCAGTTCAGATTCAAACTCAAGGTCATCAGCATAAATATCACTTAAATTCCATTTATATTTTTCATCAATTTCTTCTCTTTTTTTTAATTCTTTAGACAAAGGAAATCTTCCTTTCTATTTTTTTACTTTTATTATTTTCGTGTTTTAAAAGCCATTCTTTTCTCCAGACTCCACCAGAATAATTGTTAACCTCACCATCTGCAGAAATAACCCTATGACAGGGAATAATCACGGCAATTGGATTTTTAGTATTAGCTTTTTCTACTGCTTGAGAAGCACTGGGTTTACCAATTGCTGCAGCCAGTTCTGGATAAGAGTAAGTTTTACCATAAGGGATATTCTGCAAAAAATTCCAAACTTCAAGTTCAAAAGGACTGCCATCTAATTGAATTGGAATTTTAAAAGAATTTCTTTTACCCAAAAAATACTGATTTAACTGATCAAAAATTAAATTATAAATTTTAAGTATTTCCGGATCCTCATAAAAATTCTTCTGGCAGTTATTCTTTACTTCTCTTAAATGATCATCAAATTCTATTTTTAATAAAGCTCGATTATTAAAATTTATTTTTAAAATACCAATTGGTGAGGGATAATATGTATGATAGCTGTCCTTAGTCAAAATATTCACCCCTTATAAATTTCAAGTCAGATGGAGCTGAAAAACGTTCTAAATAATGGGCAGCAAGAAGAATCATTTCTTTTCTACTCATTATCCTGGATTCAGAAAAAATTTTGCTTAAACTGTCCGGGATTAAATCCATTTCTGAAGCTTTTTGTAGATATTCTTTGCTTTCCATTTCTAAAACTCGCTGGCTTTCGGCTGCCAGCAGTAATTTCAAAGCATTAATTGTAGTTAATTTTTGGCTGCTGCTTAAAGTTTCAAGACTACCGGGCACCCACTCATAAAGATTTTCCGCCTCTTTTTTCTGCATTATTTTTAAAATAGTCGCTGTAAATTCTTTTTCTGTTGGTGGAATATTTAATTTAAAATCATTATTATAACCTCCAATTGTAATTCCCCAGGAAAGCAATTTTTCCAGATTGATTAAGAGTTTTTGATCCGTTATAATTGGGGATTCTGAAGGGTATTTCTCCAGATCAATATTTAACTGAGATCGAATTTTATTTAAGCTCTGATTATCTCGGGCGATAACAAGCAGCCTTTCATCTTGATTTAAAGCCTCTGAAGCTGCAATAGCTGCTGCTTCAGCTGTATTCATTCCTACTGGTAAAACTCGAGCACTCGCTGCTGCCAGCGAGCTGTAGCCACTGCTGCGCCCCACAATCATTAAATTATTATTTTTTCGAGCAATTAAAGTTCTTAAGGGAATAGCATAATATTCAGGGTTAAATAAAACAAAACCAGGATAATCATGGTCTGCCGCCTGATAGTCCAGAGGATAAGATGCAATTGTTATACTATCAGCAAATATTTTCTGACGAAATAAATCCTCAACTTTTAACTGATATTCCGTTAAAAAATGCCGGCTTTCTCTTCTGTACAGCTCTTGAGGTAGATCGCTAAGTTCTGCCTTTTCGAAACCTGCTAAATTATTCTGAAAATATTTTAATATCAGTTCGGCCTCTTCTGCAGCCTTAATTTTAGCCTCTGTAATTGAAGACTCAGAAAGCGGATCAACATTAAATAAAAGAAGTGCATTAATATAAGCCTCATAACTGCCTTCACTTTCGATAAAAACTATATTGAGTCCTCTTAAACGCAGATTCTGATTTTGGGGCTGGTAACTTTTACCAAAATTAGAAAATCCCCAGGCATGATCATCTTTAAAATAGCTCTGTTGATATCTATTATTTCTAACTGCCTTTTTTAATTTTTCCGGTTCTACTTCTGAAAATTTTAAAATTTGAGTAGAAGCCATCCAGCTATTTTTTAAATTGATATCTGCTGTACCCACAAAGAAATCTTCTCCGGCAGCTGCAGCCAGATCACCATCCTGTGAAGCATCAATAAAAATTTCTGCACTAAGATTATAAAAATTATCCTCATTTTTTATTTTTAATGTTTCAATTTTATTATCTTTTCTGCTAACTTCCCGCAGCTCAGCAGAATTAATTATTCTGATATTCTGTTCTGCCTCCAGCATTTCCTTAAATGCAGCTTCTGCTTTTTGAGGAGAAAATGAGATAGATGCTCCAACCTTTTGATGCCATTCCGAAAATAGTCCCTGATTTATATTATTTGATTTACTATCATAATTTAAATCCAAAAAATTAAGAGCAGCATAAGTCATCAAACCGCCCGGTTTTTCTCTAGTCATGACTAAAATAACTTCTTTACCTTCTCTGGCAGCCGCAACAGCTGCTGCAGCTCCTTCTGGTTCAGCTGCATAAACAATTATGTCAGTTTTAATGTTTTCAACTGCATAAATTGAAGAACTTATAATTGTAAGTAAGAAAAATGTGATTATAATATTTAATAATATTTTATTTTCTTTTAACATCTCTTTTCTCCTCAATGATTTTAGTCTATTTATTAAAATTCAGCATTACCAGGAGTCCGGGGGAATGAAATAACATCTCTAATATTTTGCATTCCGGAGAGATACATTAAAAGTCTTTCAAAACCCAGCCCGAAACCAGAATGAGGTACTGAACCATATTTTCTAATATCCAAAAACCACTCATATTTTTCTAAATTCATATTCAATTCTTCCATTCGTTGTTTTAGTTTATCATATCTTTCTTCACGCTGGCTGCCGCCAACAATTTCTCCAACACCAGGCACCAGACAGTCAACTGCAGCAACTGTTTTATCATCATCATTCTGGCGCATATAGAAGGCCTTAATTTCTTTTGGATAATCCTTAACCATAATTGGCTTTTTAAAGTGTTCTTCAGTCAGATATCTTTCGTGTTCAGACTGCAGATCAACACCCCAGCTAACTGGATACTCAAAATCCTGGTCACTATTTTCTAAGATTTCTATAGCTTCAGTATAAGTGATTCTACCAAAATCAGCCTCAATAATTTTCTCAATCATTTCCCGACGTCCTTCATCAATCCACTGATTAAAAAAGTTCATTTCCTCTTCCGCATCTTCCAGAGCAAATTTAAATAAATTTTTAATGAAATCCTCCATTAAGGTCATCATTTCATCCAGATTACAGAAGGCCATCTCTGGTTCAATCATCCAGAACTCAGAAGCATGACGGGAAGTATTAGAATTTTCAGCTCTAAAGGTTGGTCCAAAAGTATAAACATCCCCCAGCGCAGTTGCGAGCAATTCAGCCTCCAGCTGACCACTTACCGTAAGGCCTGTTTCCTGAGCAAAAAAGTCCTCATTGTAATTTATTTCTCCTTTTTCTGTTCGGGGAAGATTATCTAAATCAAGGGTAGTTACTTTAAAAACTTCACCTGCTCCCTCTGCATCACTGGAAGTAATTATTGGAGTATGTATATATTTAAAATCTTTATTATAAAAATAATTATGAACTGCATAAGACATTTTACTGCGGAAGCGGTTAACAACACCAAATGTATTAGTTCTCGCTCTTAAATGAGCAATTTCTCTTAAAAATTCAAAACTGTGTCTTTTTTTTTGAAGAATAAAGTCTTCTGGAGCCGCTCCAATAATATCTATTTCTTCTGCTTTCATCTCTACATCCTGTTCTCTACCTTCAACTTTGTCTATATATCCTTTAACTTTAATACTGGCACCTGTATTAATCTCTGCCAGTGGATGCTGAGCTGGATTTAAGATAACAAGCTGCAGATTTTCGAGAGCACTCCCATCATTGATTTCTATAAAGGCAATATTTTTTGAGACTCTTTTTGTTCTTACCCATCCCATAACAATAATGTCTTTATAGCTATCAATATTATCTTCTAAAATATCCTTAATTTTTTTCTTTTCGAAATAATTCATATTATGATTTTCCTCCCAATTATGTTGTTCAGTATTGTAGCTGTTGATTAAAATCAATTAATCATCCTAACTAAACTTTATTTTTTATTAGAATAATTTCTATTATATTAACTTCTCGCAAGTAGAGCGAAATCCTTTAAGAAATAAATAAAATTTCTTATTAATTTAGTGTAAAAGTATTTAAAAGCCCGGAGTAAAGACCCCGGGCTGTAATTAATTTTTGAAATTTATTTTTCTAATTTCATTGGCTCACCACAACAAACCAGTTCTCCACCGCCAGCTTCCTTTACCTCAACAACATTACCACAGATCTCGCAGCGATACACTTCTCCTTCTTTCTTTACATTCATCTTTTTACCTCCTTAAATAATATCATAAAAATATCAGTTTTTAAAACCTGGATAACTATTTCTTAATCTAACTTTATTATATGTGAAAAAAGAAGTTTTTGCAATATTTAATTATTAATCTGATCCAGCCTAAATTCTTTATGTAATACATTCAAAGCTTTATTGGCCTCATCTTTTTTTATTAAGCAGGAAATTTTTATTTCAGAAGTTGTTATCATTTCAATATTAATCCCATTTTCACCAAAAGAACAAAACATTCTGGCAGCAATACCAGGAGTTGACTGCATACCTGCTCCGACAATAGAAATTTTTGCAACATCTTGATCAATAGTATAATTGTTAAATTTTAGTTCCTCTTTAATTTTATCCAGTACCTTAACAGCCAGTTTCTCCTGTTCCTGATTGATAGTAAAGGTTATATCATTCAATTCATCCCGCTGTAAGTTCTGAATAATCATATCAACATTGATTCCTGCATCAGCAAGCGCTTTAAACATTCTACCTGCTATTCCGGGCTCATCTGGCACTCTCTCCACAGTAATTTTAATTTCTCCTAAATCACTCGCTGCTCCTACTACATTTTTTTTAGCTTCCATTTTCTCATCTCCTCTAACAATTGTACCTTCTGTCTTATTAAAACTTGATGCGATGTATAATTCAAGGCCAAAATTATTTGCCAGTTCTACAGCCCTGGGATGCAGTACATTGGCACCTAAGTTGGCAAGTTCAAGCATTTCTTGATATGAGATAGAATCCAGTTTACTTGCTTCTCCTACAATTCTTGGATCTGCTGTATAAACACCATCTACATCTGAATATATCTCACAGCGATCGGCGTTCATAGCTGCCGCTACTGCAACTGTTGTGGTATCAGAACCACCACGACCCAGAGTTGTGAAATCCTGATTATCATTTATCCCCTGAAAGCCAGCAACTATAACAATTTTATTTTCAGCAAGTTCTTTTTTTAGACGGGTTGTATCAACATCTTTGATCATTGCCTGATTATGTTTTTCATCAGTTTTGATTTTCATCTGACTACCGGTTAAAGAAATAGCCGGATAACCTAAAGAATGAATAGCCATTGTTAAAAGAGCAATTGAAACCTGTTCCCCTGTTGTTAAGAGCATATCTACTTCTCTTGGATCAGGATCATCAGTGATATCTCCCATCAAATCTATTAAATGATCGGTAGTATCTCCCATAGCTGATACTACAACTACCATTTGATTGCCTTCCTCATAGCTCTCAATTACTCTGCCGGCAACATTTTTTATTAAATCAGGATTTGCTACTGAACTTCCCCCATATTTTTGTACAATTAGTGACAATTGTTTCACCTTCCTATTGTTAATTATAAATTATTAATCTTCTTTAACCGCTATAATATTATTAACAGTTAATACTCCTTCTAGATTCTCAACTTCTTCTAATAATCTTTCTAAATCATTTTCTTTAATTTTTTTAGTTAAAATTATTACCGGCAGCAGCGGTGTTTCTGTTAAATTGTCATGTAAAATCAGATCTGCTAAATTTTTTTCTGAAAATATTTTCTTTATTTTATCTATTATTTTCTCATCTTTTTCTAGCTGCAGCCTGACATAAAAAGAACTAAGCTTTTCCTGATAATAATCAGATACATTAATATTTTTTATCTCAAAACCAAAATCTGTCCAATTTTCATTTTTTATAAATTTAGCAGCATTTATAAGATCCAGGCTCAACAAATTTATAGAAGCCTGATCACAATTTTCTGCTGTAAAAGTAGTTTTAGCATTATAGTGTGAAAGCAATTCCACTCCATTGCTGTTTTCATTAATTGAAGCCAGAAAATTATCCTGAGAAATCAAATTAGGTCTTACACCAAGATATAATTCTTCATTTTCTTTTTTGATCGTACAGATCAATTTTATTTTATAACCAAGTTCTGTCGCGTAAATCAAATCATAACTTGTAATCCCCTTGATCCCCCTGGCTTTAATTAATGCAGTATCTAAAGCTGTATTATAAATTAAATTAGCCAGTATAATTATTTTATTTAAACTATCAATTCCATTTAAATCCAGATCAGTATTTTCTTCTGTATAGCTTAACTCTTTTGCCTGTTCTAATGTCTCTTTCATGCTAATGGTATTTTTTTTCATTTCTGCTAAAATATAATTAGTTGTGGCATTTAAAACTGCATTTAGCTCTTTCAGCTCATCCAGGGCATAAAAATTATCGATAAGCGTTTTTATAGGCAGAGGAGAAAATGCTGCTGAAAAAAATATCCTGCTCCTAAATTTTTTCTCCATATTTTTGATTTCTAAATAATTTTCTGCAATTACTTTGAGATTGGAAGTTATAACAGTTTTTTTATTTTTTAGTGCCTGAAACAGATAATCTGGAGACTCCTGATTTCTACTCAGTTCCAGAATTATATCAACTCCCGGATCGGTTAAAATCTTATTATAGTCTTCTATAAATTCTGCTTTATTAAATTCCCGACCAGGAAGCGAAACTATTTTTTTATCCACAGAATTATTTAAAATATATGTAATATCTATTTTTTGAGCTGCTGATTTTTCGATTTTATTTATATTTTCTGCAAAGAAATTAATAAATTTCTGCAAAAGATCTTCCTGATTAGTAACTAGAGCCAGTTTAAGCATTTTAAGATATCTCCTCTTTTAAGACCTGATATAAGCTTTGATTACAGGCTTTAACTTTATAAACATCTGTATTAATAGAATTAGATTCAAAAACAGTTTTCATGTTCTCTGCAATTATTTCTGAATTTTCTCCAGTACAGGCTAAAATCGTTGGACCGGCTCCACTTAAAGCCACCCCATAAGCACCGCTGTCATAGGCTGTTTTGAGCACCTGGTCAAACCCTTTAATTAGTTTTTTTCTGAAAGGTTGATGTAGTTGATCTTCCATCGCAGTTTTTAAGAGCTGATATTCCTTATTAATAAAAGCTGCAGTCAGCAGACTGATCCTCCCCAGATTAAAAATAGCACTGGGATAGTCAATTTTTTGAGGTAAAACCTGCCGCAGTTTTTCAGTCTTTAATTCAAAATCAGGAACCACTAAAATAAAATCTAAATTCTGATCCACATCTATTTTATAATAATCATAGTTATTATTGCAATAAAAATTTATTGTCAGGCCGCCAGTAAGAGCTGGAACCACATTATCCGGATGTTTTTCCAGAGCAACAGCAAGTTGGATAAAATCTTTTTCGCTAATTAAAGTTCCTGATATTACTGCTGCAGCTGCCAGACCACCAATTATAGCAGAAGAACTGCTTCCCAGGCCTCTGGCCAGAGGAGTGTGCATTTCTTCTATTATTTCTGCACCTTTTAAATCTTGATCAATAAAACCAAAGTACTTCTGATAGGCTAAAACAACCAGGTTGTCTGAATTATCGATTTTTATAAGCTTATTTTCTTTTTTATCAATAATTTTAGTTTTTAACTGCTGATCATCTCTTTTTTTTACCTTAAATTTATTGTATAAACTTACAGCAAGCCCCAGAGTATCATAACCAGGACCCAGATTTGCTGATGTTGCAGGTACTTTTATTTGAGGCATAATTATTTTCCTTTCCTAATTCTTTTTAACACCTGTATGACCAAAACCACCTTCTCCTCGCTGGCTTGCACTTAAATTATCTACTTCTTTCCATTTTATAGTATTTACTTTTTGAATAATTAGTTGTGCAATCCTATCATTAAAATTTATATTGAAATCATCTGAGCCATGGTTGATCAAAATTACGCCGATTTCACCTCGATAACCTGAGTCAATAACTCCATCAGCATTTAAGACAGTAACTCCTTTTTTTAAAGCCAGACCGCTGCGTGGATAGACAAAAGCAGCATAACCCTTTGGAACAGCAATTTTTAGACCTGTTTTTATTAATTTATAGGCTCCACTTTTAATAGTCACCTCTTCTGCTGCATGCAGATCAAGTCCAGCATCTTCTCCAAAATGTTGATATCCAGGTAATTCTATATCTTTGTTAACTCTTTCTATCTTAATTTCCATTAGCATCACCCTTTATTTTATATTGCAGACCAGTTAGTGAACTAATCTGATAGTTATTATTATAAATTAGATCCTCAATTTTGACAAATTGAAAATCTTTTTTTAACAGTGGAATAATCTCACTCAATATTTCAACAATATTATTTGAATCATTATGAAAAAGCAGGATATCTCCTGAATCAATATTATCTTTAACTCTCTGGATAATATAATCTTTCCCCGGATTCATCCAATCATGAGAATCAAGACTCCACTGAAGAACCTGATATCCCATTTCTCTTGCAGTTTCAATTACAAGTTTATTATACTCTCCATAGGGCGGTCTGAATAATTTTATTTCTGACTGAGAGCCCAGATAATTGTTAATTATAGACTCTGTCCGCAGCAGTTCATCTCTAATTTCAGACTTATTTAAATTATTAAAATGAGAATGACTGTAAGAATGGTTATAGATTTGATGACCGGACGCTATTATTTTATTAACAAGTTCTGGATTATTTTTTAGCCAGATTCCGGCAAAGAAAAAAGAAACTGGTATTTTTTCTCTCTCAAATAATTTAAGCAGTGCTTCTGTTTGGCTGCTGCCCCAAGCCCCATCAACTGTCAAAGTGATTTTTTGATCATCTCTCTGAACCCGGTAAATCGGAACCAGACGACTGCTGGTGTAATCATTTAAATACTCAGCTTTAGCGCCAGCAGATGTATTAGCAGATAATAAGATAAAGACTATTATAAAAAAATAAGCCAGCTTTGTTTTAAAAAGCTGGAATGTTTTATTTAAATAATTGGACAAAAAATCACCTCTATTCTACAAAAACATGATCACCTATTTTAGTAATAACTCTTCTTCCCTTAAAAAAATTGACTCTGGTAGCAGTTCTTGGATTATAAAAATAGAGGGCACCATTTGTTGGATCACTGCCATTTAGAGCTTCTCTGGCTGCTCTATAGGCAGTCTGATTTGGAGTTAAATTAATCTGCCCATCTCTGACAGCAGAAAACTGTCCTCTCTGATAAATAACTTCCGCAAAGGTATCCGGAAACTGCCTGCTGAGCACTCTATTGATGATAACTGCAGCTACAGCAACCTGTCCAACATAAGGCTCACCTCTGGATTCTCCAGAAATGGCTCTTGCTAAAAGATCAAGTTCCTGTTTACTAACTCTCTGATTCAAAATTTGATGATCAGTTAAATTATGAACCGGTAAACGAATTTTTTCTCCTTTTCGTAAAAAACTATTTTTTTTATTATTAAGGGCAAGTATAGTACCGATTGTGGTGCTGAAATCTCTTGCCAGATCATAAAGCGTATCACCTGGGCCGACATAATAATCTATAATTTTATCTTCAGGTATTTTGTCAATATCAGGTGCCTGCTGCCCGGGATTAATTCGAGCTGCATAATGGGTATTGATAGTAAAAGTCAGCTCTTCTTTCCGGGAACTGTATTCTGAAAATAATTTTTTCTCTTCTTTTTCTTCTTCCTCATTGCTTTTTTTATTATTCTGTGGAATCACTAATTCATCCCCCATCCTAATACTTGCTTCATTAGAAATGTTATTTTCAGTTTTTAATTGATTTAAATCAACATCATATTCAGCTGCAATCTCCGAAAGCGTATCTCCCTGCTGAATAACATAGATTAAACTCAAGCTAGGAGCAGTATAGCCAGCAGTAGAAAATAATAATATTATTAATACTGTCATAAAGATTTGAAAAAATATATTTTTATTTTTCATATTTTTACGCTCCATTTTTATCTATTTTAGCAAGTATATCTCTATGATTAATTTCTGAAATAGGACAGCCCTGAGGTAAGGAATCTAAAAACTTTTGGCCGTAAGATCTATTTTTAACTCTTCTATCAAATAAAATGATAAACCCTGTATCATTTTTTGACCTGATTAAACGGCCAAATCCCTGTCTGAACTTAATTACAGCCTGCGGTAAAGCCAGATTATAAAAAGGATTTAAACCTTTTTCTTTTAAAAGATTTTCCTTTGCTTTGTAAAGCGGCTCCCCTGGTACTGGAAAAGGTAGTTTAACCATAACCAAATATTTAAGTAAATCTCCCGGCAAATCTACACCTTCCCAAAAACTAGAAGTACCAAAGATGATTGTTTTGTATTCACTTCGAAATTCCTGCATTATATAGTTGCGTGATAGATTTGACTGAGATAAAACCATAATTCCTTTTTCTTCCAGTTCAATTTTTAAATTATTGTAACAATAACTCAACATTTTATAAGAAGTAAATAAAACCATAGTTGAACCCTGAGTTTTAGATATAATTTCTTTTAAACTAAGAACCAGTTCTTTTAAAAAGTTTTTATTACCCGGATCTGGAAAATCAAGGGGAATTAATAATTCAGCCTGCTTAGAATAATCAAAAGGAGATTCTACCTTTAATTCCTCAGCTTTTTTGATCCCAGTTTCTCTATAAAAATAGTCAAAAGAATTGGCAGCTGTAATTGTAGCAGAAGTAAAAATAACATTAGTTAATTTTGACCAGATCATATCCGGTAAAAACTTACCTGCATCAATGGGAGCAGATTTCTGTACAATTTGCTCAGAACCCCGATAATAGCTAGACTCCAGCCAGAAGACATAATCATCATCCTCAGCTTTTAAGTTGAATTCTACTCGTTTAATTAGATCCTGGCAGCGGTTAAGGCAGGATTTGATTTTCATTTCACTTTCTTCAGTTTCTGCCTCCAGACCTAAATATAAATTCTCATATATAATCTGCAAAAAAGAAAAATCATTTTTTAAATATGCTGCTAAATCTTCGGCAGTTTTATAAAATTCCTGCCATTTAGGATTGGTTTTTAAGTTTGCATTAACTGTTATTTTTTTATCTTTATAATCAGAAATCAAATCTTTAAGTTGATTAAAATATTGTGGAATTAAATCTCTTATCTTCTGAGTTGTGGGAATTATTTTTTTATCTAAAATATTTCTCAATCTTTTTTGATCAGAATCAACTGTAAAAGCAATATCTTCTCTAATTTCGGCTAGAAGAGACTTTTTATCTCCACTCAATCTTTTCAGCCAATTATCTAAAAGAGGCTGATATAATGGATAACCAAGGTGATCAGTAGCAATCTCTCCAATATTGTGAGCCTCATCTATAATTAGATGGTTAAAATTGGGCAAGATTCCTCTATCAGCAGATCCCGTATCATCTTTTACCCGGGCATCAGATAATAGAAGATGATGATTAACGATTAAAATATCAGCTTTATATATTTTCTTCCTGGCCTGCATAAAAAAACAATTTGAATAAAAAGGACAGGAAGTTTTTAAACAGAGATCACTTTCAGCAGCAATTTGATTCCAGACTTTACTTTTAAGCTGAAAATTAATCTCTGTTTTTTCGCCGCTTTCAGTATGCTTTTTCCAGTCATTTAATTTATTAAAAATCTTTTCGTCAATTTCTAACTCATTATTGTCAAAGTTTTTATTAAAATTTTTAAATTTACGCAGACATAAATAATTATTTCTACCTTTAACTAAAACAGCATTAAAATCAAAATCTAGAACCCGCTGCAGGGTAACCAGATCTTTATTAATCAATTGTTCCTGTAAATTAATCGTATTTGTTGAAACTACTATTCGGGCCTGATTTAAATTATTATAAAAAAGAGCAGGTATTAAATAGGCAAAGGATTTACCGGTTCCGGTTCCTGCCTCAATAAAATCAAATTGATGTTGATTAAAGGAATTAATGATTTTTTCAGCTGTCACCAGCTGTTCTTTTCTTTCCGCAAATCTTTCTAATTCCCGGGCTAATTTCCCCTCTTTTTTAAAATAACTTAAAACTTCCTCTTTATCCAATTTTTTATTTTCTTTTTTACTGCCGGCCTCTACTACTACATAAATTTGATCAGCCTGATTATTTATAATGGCAAATCCAACTTCTCTTGCTGCCATTTTTGCAGCCAGTCTAATATCAGCTGCAGATGGGGTTAAATCCCCGGAAGGATGATTGTGAATTATCATTTCCCCTGCCATTATATTATTGATTACAGCAGGTGCAGAATAACTATTACCTCTGGCCAGCACTTCTATTTCTTCTATGATATTTTTACTATTTAATTGAGCTCTTATAAATATTTCATTACCAGCAGCTGCTTTAATTTCTGTTTCAATTTCTTTACCAACTTCTAATAACATTTCAGCACTAGCAGACAAATTTAGTCCTCCCTTAATTCTTTTAATAAAATAACATCATCATCTTTTTCCTGGTTATCAAACCATGGTGTCTCCAGAATAAAAATTTTATCTTCTAATTTAGAGTGGTTAATTAACCTTTTAAAAGCTTTACTCCCAATTTTCCCTTCTCCAATATGAGCATGCACATCTTTATTTGTACAGCAGTCATATTTAGAATCATTGAGATGAATAACTTTTAAATGTTTAAGACCAATAACTTGATCAAAATTAGTAATTAGTTCTTTCAGGCCATCTGCTTCCGTCAGATTATATTGAGCTGTAAAAGCATGACAGCTGTCAACACAAACTCCCAGTCTTGATGATTGGTCCACCAGATCAATAATTGCTTTAAGCTGAGAAAATTTTTCTCCAATACTTGTACCCGCTCCTGCAGTATTTTCTAAAAGAATCATCGTTTCAGATTCAACTTCAGCCAAAATTTGATTTAAAGCTTCTGCAATTTTTTTGATACCACTTTCTAATCCAGAACCAGTATGACTGCCTGGATGAAAAATCAGGTATTCAGCTCCGAGCCTGTCACAACGTTCGTATTCAGACTTAAGAGCTGAAATTGATTTTTCCCATAGTTCAACTTTTGGAGAAGCAAGATTAATCAGGTAAGCAGCATGGACTACAACTGGATTAATTTTATATTTTTTTCTTTCTGCCTTGAATTTCTCTACTTCCACTGCCTCAAGCTCACGCATTTTCCAGCCCCGTGGATTTTTGACAAAAATCTGCATAGAATTACAGCCTATATCAGCTGCTCTTTTTAAAGATTTATCAAGACCCCCAGCTATAGAAACATGTTTACCCAATATCATTTAAATCTCATCTCCAATTATCAGTGCTATATTTATATTTTCATTACTTCTTTCTTATTATTTACTTTTCAATTGTTTATATCTTTATCTTGTTTTAACTTACTCTTTATCTTCTAATTCTTTTTTTGCATCTTTAAGAGATAAATTAATTCTGTCCTGACCATCTATTTCAATAACTTTTACGGGAATTTCATCTCCGATAGACACAACATCTCCAACTTCTTTTACATGATGATCAGCTAATTTAGAAATGTGGACAAGTCCATCTTTATTGGGCAGAATTTCTACAAAGGCACCAAAGTCCATAATTCGTTTTACCGTACCCTGATAGATTTTACCAACTTCTACCTCTTCAGTTAGACGCTCAATCATTTCCTTAGCCTGCTGTCCACTTTCCTGATCTTCAGTCATGATTTTAACCAGACCATCATCTTCGATATCAATACTGGCTCCAGTTTCATCAATAATCTTATTGATCATTTTTCCACCAGGACCAATAACAAATCGGATCTTTTCTGGATTAATGTTCATGGTGATAATTGCAGGTGCATTTTCGGATAATTCTGGACGAGGTTCTGGTATAACATCCAGCATTTTACCCATAATATGCATTCTACCTTTTTTAGCCTTTTCTAAAGCTTCTTTTAAAACTTCAGAAGATAGACCTTTTAATTTCATATCCATCTGTAAGGCTGTAATCCCGGCTTCAGTACCAGCAACTTTAAAGTCCATATCTCCATGGAAATCTTCAAATCCCTGAATATCAGATAGCACAACGATCTCATCATCTTTTTTCATTAGACCCATCGCAATACCTGCAACAGGTGCTTTGATTGGCACACCAGCAGCCATTAAAGCTAAACTGCTGCCACAGATACTTGCCTGTGAGGAAGAACCATTAGATTCTAATACTTCAGATACAATTCTGATTGTATACGGAAAATCTTCTTCCGATGGAATAACCGGCAGTAAAGCTTTTTCACCAAGGGTTCCATGTCCAATCTCTCTTCTTCCTGGTGAACGCATTGGAGATGTTTCACCAACACAGAAAGATGGGAAATTATAGTGGTGCATGTAACGTTTGGTCTCATTTTCACCGAGTCCAAATATCGTCTGCTCATCTCTAGCTGAACCTAAAGTTAAAACACTTAAAGCCTGAGTTTCACCTCTGGTGAAAATTCCAGAGCCATGTGCTCTTGGTACAAAATCAACCTCTGCCCAGATAGGTCTGATTTCATCATAATCTCTACCATCAGGACGAATTCCATCATCAATAATTAAGCTTTTAACAGACTTTTTAATCATTTTTTCAAAAGCCATTTCGAGCTGATCATTGATTTCTTCGTCTTGATCAGGATTAATTGTAGTTTTAAGTTCTTCTTTTAACTCATCCAGCCTCTTATTTCTGGCCTTCTTTTCCTGAATCTGAATCGCTTCTTTCATTTTATCTCCAAGAATTTGATCAACCTGAGACTGAATTTCATCATCCACAGTTGGAGATTCAAATAATGCTTTTTCCTTACCTGCTTCTTCCCTGATATCTTCCTGTAGAGAAATAATTTTTTTAATTTCCTCATGCGCAGCATCCATTGCTTCTAAGATTTTTTCTTCACTTACCTCATTTGCACTGGCTTCTACCATCATAATTGCATCTTTACTTCCTGCTACTACCAGATCAAGATCACTATTTTCTCTTTCTTCTGCATTTGGATTAATAACTATCTCGCCCTCAACTAATCCAACTTTTACTCCACCAATTGGCCCGGCAAAAGGTATATCTGATAGTGTTAGTGCAGCAGATGCTCCATTTAAGGCCAGTACTTCTGGATCATGATTATCATCTACAGATAAAATAGTAGCAACAATCTGTACATCACGTCTGTATCCATCCGGAAATAATGGTCTGATAGAGCGGTCAATTACTCTAGCAGCTAAAGTTGCTTCATCTCTGGGTCTTCCTTCTCTTCTCATAACACTGCCAGGAATTTGTCCAATAGCATAAACTCTTTCCTCATAATTAACCATCAGTGGAAAATAGTTCATGCCTGGTCTCGGATCATCCATAGTTGCTGTAACTAAAACCTGAGAATCTCCACAGCGGACTACAACAGATCCATTAGCCTGTTTGGCTAGCTTACCGGTCTGTAAGTTGAACTCATCACCGGCAAAATCAATTGTCCATTCTTTCATATTTTTTCCTCCTTATTCAAATAAAGAGCGGGGATTGCCCCGCTCTTTTAATATGCATTATTAACCGCGAATTCCTAATTTAGAAATTAGTTCACGATAACGCAGAACATCATTATTCTTTAAATATCTAAGTAATTTTCTTCTCTTTCCAACCATTTTTAGAAGACCTCTTCTTGAATGGTGATCATTTTTATGGTCTTTTAAGTGTTCAGTTAAATCTGCAATTCTAGCAGTTAAAAGAGCAACCTGCACTTCAGATGAGCCAGTGTCACCTTCTTCTAACTGATATTCTTTAATTATTTCTTGCTTTTTTTCTTTGCTTAACATGTAAAATTCACCTCCTGAATTATTGATTCGCCGCAAGCCAAGAAAACGTCGGAGAGTCGAAATCCTAGCTGACGGTAATTTAAAACTTTCTTTATAATTTTAACATAAAAGCTTTCGCGTGTAAAGAATATCTTGCTTCATCTGTTCAATTAATTCTTCCTTAACTGCAAAATCTTTTTCACCTCGAATAAATTCTATCAGATCAACACATAATCTCTGATTATATAAGTTTCCTTTGAAATCTAAAATAAAGACTTCAAAAGAAATATCCTGATTATTAAACGTAGGATTATAACCTAAATTAGCGGCACCAATATATTCCTTTCCCTTATAGTGGACTTTAACAGCGTAAACTCCTTCAGGTGGCAGTATATAATTTGTTTCTAAATTTAAATTGGCTGTTGGAAAACCCAACTTTCTACCCCGCTTTTTGCCGTGAATTACTTCACCACAGATTTGATAGGGCCTACCAAGTAATTTTTCTGCATTTTTTATTTTCCCTTTTTTGAGCAGAGTTCTAATCCTGGTGCTTGAAATCCTATCATCACTGGCATGAAGTTGAGAAATTATTTTTGCCCTGTAACTATGTAATTTCCCCATCTCTTTTAAAATTTCAACATTACCCTCATTTTTATAACCAAAGCGAAAATCGTCACCAACAACTATAGTCTTTACCCTGATTTTATCCAGAAGTATCTGATTAATAAACTCTTCCGGTTTAAGTTGAGCAAATTCCTGATTAAATTCCTGCTCAAAATAATAATCTATTCCCATATCTTCCAGAATAGATATTTTTTGGCTGCGTGAAACTACAGAAGGTGGAGGCATTTTCCCTGCAATTATTTCCAGGGGATGGGGATGGAAAGATAAAACTGCAGCAGGATAATTATTTTTTCTGGCTTCTTTAATCGCCTGATTTATTATCAGCTGATGACCTTTATGCAGACCATCAAAAGTTCCAATAGCTAGACAGGTATTACTGCCTTTGAATTTATTATATTCTTTACTTGTTATAACCTGCATATAAATTTCCTCCAGAACTAAATAAAAACTTTAAGTGGTTGATATAAATGATAATTATCTTTCACCAGATGCTGACTAATTGCTATAAATTTACCGGATTCTGAAAAAAGCAAAAAATAATCTCCAATATCCAGCTTAATATCTGTTTCGACAAAATTATCTTTGATCAAATAATTTCCATTTGCCGCGCGCTGATATTCTTCATCTTTAATGGTGTAATGTGGTAAATTAAGAGGCTCATGGGGAGTCTGCAATAAATCCTTACCTTCTACTTCAATTTCTTCATAACTAACTGAATCTTCTATTTTAAAAAGGCCTGATTTAGTTCTGAGTAAAAAAGTCATAACTCCATTTGTATTCAACTTTTCAGCTATGTCTCTTACCAGAGAACGAATATAAGTTCCGCGAGAAACCTCAGCCTTGAAGCGGATTATGGGTAGATTAATCTCCAGCAGTTCAATCATAAAAATTTCAATTTCTCTGCTCTCTCTTTCCACAACAATCCCTCTTCGAGCTAGCTGATATAAACGCTTGCCCTGATAATGAAGAGCAGAATACATTGGTGGAACCTGCTTCTGTTCCCCCTTAAAGCTTAAAACTGCAGCTTTCACTTCACTTTGAGAAAGCTGATTCCAGTTTAAATCCTCTCTGATAACCTCACCTTCTAAATCAAGTGTATCAGTTCTAGTTCCAAGTTTCATCTCACAGATATATTCTTTACGACTATCATCTAAAAAAGGGATGGTTTTTGTTGCTCTGCCAAAACAGACACCAAGAACACCAGCTGCAGCGGGATCAAGAGTGCCTGTATGACCGGCTTTTTTTTCATCCAAAAGCCAGCGCAATTTTTTTATTAAAGCAAAAGAAGAGATTCCAGGTGGCTTTAAAATATTAGCAGTTCCATCAAACATATTTTTTCGCTGCTTCCACCACAGAATCTATTACTTCCTGTAGAGTTTTCTCTACTGTTGCTCCAGAAGCTCTGGGATGACCACCACCATTAAATTCTGCAGCCAGTTTATTCACTTCTGCATAAAAATTAGAACGGAGACTAACCTTGATTTCTTTTTCTTCTTCCTCAGTAAAAAGAATACCTATTTCCACATTTTTTATATCTCTGGCCAGACCAACCAGACCTTCAGTATAATCTGTTCCTGCTTCGTGCATCATCTGGCGGCTGACATAAAGCCAGGCAATTTTGCCATTTTCACTTTTTTCTAAAGTGGCTAGAGCCATACCTTTTAAGATTAGAGCTCGATAACTTAAACTGCCAAAAACTTTTTTATTAATTTTATAAATATTAACCCCGGTATCCATCAAATCAGCAAGGATTCTCAAGACTCTCGAAGTAGTGTTTTCATAACGCAGTGCTCCGGTATCAGTAATAATTGCAGTACCCAGCGGCTCGGCGATTGTGAATGGTATTTTATTATCAAGCATCTCAACAGCAAAATTATAAATGATTTCGCCAACTGCTGCCCGATCAGACTGAACAAGGTTTATTTTGCCAAAATAGCTGTTATCAGCATGATGATCAATATTAATTATAAATTGAGCTGAGTTAATAATTTCTTCATCCAGATCTACTCTTTCTCGTGTACCTGAGTCCAGAGAGATTAAAATATAATCTTCAGCCTTAAGTTCTTTTTTTAATTTTTTAGCATCAGTGTAAAATATCTCTTCTTTAACCTCCAGAAAAGAAAAAGGAGCCAGAGTATCACGATTAAGATAAGCTCTGACTTTTTTGTTTTTCTTTTTTAACAATCGGGTTAAAGCAGTTACTGATCCAATACTGTCTCCATCGGCACCTACATGGCCGACAATTAAAAAATTATCATATTCATTTATAATTTCAATGATTTTTTTAATTTTTTTCTGCATCAGAGTCAGACTCCTTTATCTCTCCTGTTTCTTTTAGATCTTTTATTATTTCGGAAATATGAACTCCATTTTCTATCGAATCATCATAACGGAATATAATCTCCGGGGTATGATGAATTTTAACTCTTTCGCCTACAAGTTTACGGACAAAGCCCTGTGCCTGCTGCAGGCCAGCCAGAGTTTCTTCCTTTTCTTTATCACTGCCATAAACACTAATAAAAACCTTAGCATGCCTTAAATCTCCACTGACTTCAACATCAGTAACAGAGACAAAACCAATTCTTGGATCTTTCATTTCTCTTAACACAATCTGACTTATTTCTTCTTTCAATAATTCTCCAACTCGGACTGCACGTTTGTTCTTCATTTTGCCTCACCTCTATAAGGTTCTTTTGATCTCCTTATAAGTATAGAATTCAATAATATCTCCAACTTTGAGATCATTGTAATTTTCAATTCCAATTCCACACTCATAACCAGACTTTACTTCTCTTACATCATTTTCAAATCTTTTGAGTGAAGAAATTGTTCCTTCATGAATAACTACTCCATCTCTTATTAAGCGAGCATCATAATTACGATTTACATGACCATCAGTAATATATGCACCAGCAATGATACCTACATCAGGAACCTTAAAAGTGTCTCTAACTTCTGCTCTACCAGTAATTTCTTCTTTAAGTTCTGGATCAAGCAGTCCGGCCATTGCATCTTTAATGTCTTCTAAAGCTTTATAAATAACTCTATAAGTTCTAACATCTACCTTTTCTTTTTCTGCTGCTTTAAGAGCATTATTATCAGGTCTGACATTAAATCCAATAATGATAGCATTGGAAGCACTTGCCAGATTAACATCTGTTTCGTTTACTCCACCTACACCGGTGTGAATAACATTAACAGTTACCTCTTCTGTACCTAATCTTTCTAATGAAGTTCTTAATGCTTCTATTGAACCCTGAACATCAGCTTTTATAATAATATTTAATTCTTTAACTTCACCTTCCTGAATCTGCTTATAAAGGTCATCTAAAGAAACCTTAGCATCAGATTTCAGTTCAGATTGTCTTTTTTCATCCTGTCTATCAGAAGCTACATCTCTAGCGTGTCGTTCGTTTTCTAGAACCTGAACAAAGTCACCTGCTGCAGGAACCTCATTAAATCCAAGTACCTCAACAGCTGAAGATGGTCCAGCCGCATCTAAAGAATCACCAAATTCATTGAACATGGCTCTAACTCGACCGGATGTTAAACCAGCTAAAATAGGATCTCCTACTTCCAGGGTACCATTTTTAACTAATACAGTAGCTACCGGACCACGACCCTTATCCAGTTCTGCTTCAATAACAATACCTTCTGCTAATCTGTTAGGATTTGCTTTTAATTCTTCCATTTCTGAAACCAGGATAATCATTTCTAAAAGCTCACCAATGTTCTGCTGCTGTAAAGCAGAAACATTAACACAAATTGTATTTCCACCCCAGTCTTCAGGAACTAAACCGTACTCAGTTAATTCCTGTTTAACTCTATCAGGTTGTGCATTAGCTTTATCTATTTTATTAATTGCAACAATAATTGGAATTCCTGCAGCTTTAGCATGGTTAATTGCTTCTTCTGTCTGAGGCATAATGCCATCATCTGCAGCAACTACTAAAACTGCAATATCAGTTAACTGGGCACCGCGTGCTCTCATAGCTGTAAAAGCCTCATGACCCGGGGTATCAATAAAGGTGATTTTTTTATTGTCTACCTCAGCCTGATAAGCACCAATATGCTGAGTAATTCCACCTGCTTCACTACCAGCAACTCTACTTTCTCTAATTGAATCAAGGAGAGTAGTTTTACCATGGTCAACATGACCCATTACTGTTACTATGGGTGGTCGAGTTTCTAAATCTTCTTCTTTATCTTCAATTTCTGGCCCAACTCGTAAGGAAACTTTTTCTTCCTCTTCAGATTTAAATTTGATATTTATCCCCAGCTCTTCAGACAATAATTCCAGTGTGTCTTGATCCAGACTCTGATTTACATTGGCCATAACTCCCATATTCATTAATTCAACAATTAAATTATTAGGAGCTTCACCAATTTCCTCAGCAAATTCTTTGACAGTAATCGGAGTTTCTATTTCCACTGCTTCTTGAACTGCTTCTGCTTTATCAGCTTTTACTTCAGCCTCAGTATTAGGATCGTCTTCTTCTTTTTCCTCTTTGTTTTCAGAATCAGTTTCTACAGTTTCTGCTTTAACTTCTTTACTTTCTTGCTGACTGTCATCAGTATACATATCCTTTACAAGTTCTGCTGTTTCATCGGTTATTGTACTCATATGACTTGATACTTCAATATCAAGATCATTTAATATTTCAATTACTTCTTTACTATCCATATCCAGCTCATGAGCTAGATTATATACTCTAATTTTTGCCATACTTGCACCTCCAAAATATTCTACTGTTAGTTAATCATGTTTGATCTCCTCCGAAATTTGTTCGTAAATTTCATCAGAAATCTCGATCTTTAATGCCTTTTTTAGTGAATTTTTTTCTACTGCTTTATCCAAACAATCCATATTAGGACAGAGATAAGCACCACGTCCAGGTGTTCTACCTCCTGGATCAACCAAAATATCACCTTTATTATTTACCACTCTTAAAAGTTCAATTTTATCTCTTCTGGCACCACAACCCACACATTTTCTAATAGGACTTCTGCTCTGCAATCTCAATCCTCCTCAAGATTTTTTTAATTAATTCTGATTTATTGCTATTATTAAAATTTAATTAAGCTTTTCAGCCTCTTCAGCATCCTTTTTTAAATCTTCTACATCATCTGCCATATTATCAATTAAATTATCATTAGCTTTTCCAACTGTTTTTTCTTCAATTTCTTCAATATTTTCAGGTTCTGCTTCAATTTCAGATTCTTTTTTAATATCTACTTTCCAGCCTGTCAATTTTGCAGCAAGCCTGGCATTTTGTCCTTCTTTACCAATTGCCAGTGAAAGCTGAAAATCTGGAACTACCACTTCGGCAATTTTATCAGATTTATTAATCCTTACATTGACAACTTCAGCAGGATTTAAGGCGTTTGCAACAAATTCTTCCGGGTTTTCATCCCATTTTACAATATCAATTTTTTCATTATTTAACTGTTTAACAACTGCCTGAACTCTCATTCCCCTCGGACCAACACAGGCACCTACTGGATCAACCTGGCTGTCAGAACTACTTACAGCCATTTTAGAACGCTGACCTGCTTCTCTGGCCACTGCCTTGATTTCAACAAGACCCTGAAAAATTTCTGGAACTTCAATTTCAAAAAGTCTTTTTAAAAGACCCGGATGAGTTCTAGAAACTAAAATCCGGGGACCTTTATTGGTTGTGCTAACTTCCACTACATAAAGTTTAATTCTTTCCCCAATTTCATATCTTTCTCCAGCAATCTGTTCAGAAGGTGGTAATAGCGCTTCTGTTTTACCCATATCAATTAAAATATTATCGTTATGAAAACGCTGAATTGTACCTGTTATCAGTTCATCTTCTTTCTCCTTGTAGCGATCAAAAATCACATCTCTTTCGGCCTCTCTAATCCTCTGCATAACAACCTGCTTGGCTGTTTGAGCTGCAATTCGACCAAAATTGGCAGGAGTTACTTCAATCTCTACAATATCACCAATTTCATATTTGTTATCTATCTTTCTAGCTTCAGTTAAAGAAATCTCGCTATTTTCATTTTCTACCTCTTCTACAACTTCTTTACGAGAATATACCTCAACTTCTCCAGCTTCTGCAGAAATTTCAATTCTGACATTATCTTTAGAACCAAAATCTTTTTTATAAGCAGAAACTAAAGCTGTTTCGATGGCCTCTAATAATACATCCTTAGATATTCCTTTATCTTTTTCTATATCATCCAGGGCCTGAATGAATTCTACATTCATATTTTTACCCCCTTATTTTAAATTTCAAAAGTTAAATTAGCTCGTGCTACTAAACTGTAATCAATTATTAGCTCTTTATCATTTTTTAAGTTTAAAATTATTTTTTCGTTTTCAAAACCCTTTAGAATTCCAATAAATTCTTTTTGGCCGTTGATTTTCTTAAAAGTTTTAACTGCAATCAATTCTCCCGTAAAACGTTCAAAATCCTCTTCAGTTTTAAGTGGTCTTTCCAGCCCCGGAGAAGAGACTTCAAGAATATATCTTTTATCTATTGGATCTTCTTCATCTAGAATAATACTCAAAGCTCGGCTTACTTTTTCGCATTCCTCTATAGTTAGATCTCCGTCTTTATTTTCTAAAAAAATACGTAAGACCCAGTCACTACCTTCTTTTAAAAATTCAACATCAATTAAATTTAAATCTTCACTATGGGCAATAGGAAGTACAAAATCTGTTACTGTTTCAGCAACTTTTCCCAAATAAAACACCCCACTTTCTTAAATATTTAATTTTACAATATAATTTTTTCTTAAACTATAATAAAAGAGTGGGAAGACATCCCCACTCCTAAAGTCAACATAAGTATTTATCAGAACTCTTTCCTTTATAATTCTATCACAGCTTATTTAGACTTGCAAGTTTTTTAATAGAACCGAACGGTACCAAACCGAACGGTACCAGGTACAAAAACGCGTTTTTGTACCTGGTACCTAACGTACCTAACGTTATGGTACCTAACGTTAAAACAGAGAAAGTTGATTTCTCTCCGGCATTCCATCCAGTGAACCGTGTTCTCTTAAGATTTCAATAACTGTAGATGTAAGTGAGGTTCTATTTGATAATTCTTCGATTGAGGTAAAATCAGATTTTTGTCTTTCAATTACCACACTTTCGGCAGCACTTCCTCCCAATCCCTGCAGACTGATCAGGGGTGCTAAAAGTTTATTATCATCTTTTTTAATAAAACGATTTGTTTCAGATTCATAAATGTCAACCGGTAAAAATTCAATCCCCCTCATCATTGCTTCCAGTACAATCCTCAGAACTGTAAGGGTTCCATTTTCTTTTGCTGTCATCTCATTTCCTAAAGCTTCCAGCTCTTCAATTTTATTGACCACTGTTTGTCTACCATTACAGGCCAGCTGAGCATCAAAATCACCAGCTTTAATAGAAAAATAGGAGGTATAAAAGGCAGCTGGATGATGGACTTTAAAATAAGCGATTCGATAAGCCATAGTTACATAGGCTGCAGCATGGGCTTTTGGAAACATATATTTAATTTTCTTACAGGAATCAATATACCAGTCCGGCACATTGTTTTCGCGCATTGCCTGTTCTTCTTCCTCAGTTAAACCTTTACCTTTACGGACATGCTCCATAATCCAGAAAGCTGTTGAAGATTCAACCCCCCGCTGTAGGAGATAGTTCATAATATCATCACGAACCGAAATAACTTCGGCCAGCTCTGCTTTTCCATCTCTAATCAAATTCTGAGCATTGTTCAACCAGACATCTGTTCCATGGGACAGTCCACTGATTCGAATCAGTTCAGCAAAAGTGGTTGGTCTGGTATCTCTGAGCATCTGCTGGACAAATGATGTCCCAAACTCAGGAATTCCCAGAGTTCCAATATCAGTTCCCAGTAAATCTGGATCAACCCCCAGAATTTCCGTGCTCGAAAAAATACTCATTGTATCCGGATCATCGAGAGGAATATCTTTGGGCTCAATCCCTGTCATATCCTGCAGCAGTCTAAGTGAAGTAGGATCATCATGCCCGAGTAAATCAAGTTTCAAAATTCTACCACTAATAGAATGATAATCAAAGTGGGTTGTTCTGATATCTGTAGCCTGATCATTGGCTGGATGCTGAATCGGGCTAAAATCAAAAATACTGTTAGCTTTTGGTACAATCATTAAACCACCCGGGTGCTGACCGGTTGTTCTGCGCACACCTGTACATCCAGCTACCAGTCGATCAATTTCTGCCCTCTTAACATCCATTCCTTTATCATCAAGATAATTTTTGACAAAACCAAAGGCAGTACGATCTGCGATTGTAGAAATGGTACCCGCTTTATATACATAATCTCTACCAAAAAACTCTTCCGTGTATTTGTGAATCTTACTCTGATATTCACCGGAAAAATTTAAATCAATATCCGGTACTTTATCTCCCTTAAAACCCATAAAAACTTCAAAGGGGATATCAAACCCATCTTTGAGATATTCACAACCACAGTCTGGACAGACTTTATCTGGTAAATCTACTCCGGTCCCAATTGAACCATCAGTAATAAACTCATGTTTAGAACATTCAGGACAGCGGTAATGAGGGGGTAGAGGATTAACCTCCGTAATTTCAGTCATTGTAGCAACAAAAGAAGAACCAACCGACCCCCTGGAACCAACAAGGTAACCATCTTCAAGAGATTTTTTTACCAGTTTATGAGCTATTAAATAAATAACAGCAAATCCGTTTTCAATAATTGAAGATAATTCTTTTTCCAGTCTGTCTATTACAAGCTGCGGCAGTTTTTCTCCATAAAACTGATGGGCCCTCTCATAAGACATTTTACGTATTTCTGCCTCTGCTCCTTCAATCTCTGGAGTAAACAGACCACCCGGAATCGGCTTTATTTTATCAATCTGAGCTGCTATCTTATTTGGATTATCTACTACAATTTCTTTTGCAGTCTCCTCACCAAAATAAGAAAATTCTTCCAGCATTTCCCCTGTAGTTCTATAATAAATAGGAGGCTGCTGATCGGCATCATTAAAACCCTGTCCGGTCTGTAAAATTTCTCTGAAGATACTGTCTTTAGGATCTAAAAAATGAGCATCTGTTGTAGCCACCACAGGTTTATCTAATTTCTGACCCAGCTGATAAATCTTTTTGTTAATTTCTTTTAAATCTTCTTTAGAATTAACTTTATCTGGAATTAAGAATTGATTATTACCAAGAGGTTGTAATTCAAGATAATCATAAAGCTTTGCTATTTTTTTGATCTCGTTTTGAGGTCTATTGTTCACAAAAGCTTTATAAATTTGTCCGGCCTCACAGGCTGAACCAATAATCAAACCTTCACGGTGCTGTAAAAGTACACTTTTTAAAATTCTAGGTTTTTTATAAAAATTATTTAAATGTGAGATAGAAATCAATTTATAAAGATTTTTTAAACCTCTTTTATTTTTTGCAAGTATTACAGCGTGGAAGGGTCTTAAATCTTTCCAGTCAATTTTAGAAGTATAGTTATTAATTTGATTTAAATTCTGACAGCCATCATCTTTTATAATTTCAAGCAAATTGCTCAGAACTTCTGCAGTTGCAGCTGCATCATCTAAAGCTCTGTGATGATTTTCTAGATCAACACCAAAATATTTTGCCAGAGTGTTTAACTTATGATTTTTACTATCTTTAACTACTGCCCGGGAAAGCCCCAGAGTGTCCAGCACAGTATAATCATCTTTTTCTATCTTTAAATTTTCGAGTGCAGTTCTTATAAAGCCGTAATCAAAATCAGCATTATGAGCAGCCAGAACTCCCTCACCTGCAAAATTAACAAATTCATTAATTACTGTCTCCAGAGGTGGAGCATCCTTGACCATCCGATCATTGATCCCAGTAATGTCTGTAATTTTAGCCGGTATCTGCACTCCTGGATTAATAAATGATTTAAATTGATCAATCTTTTCTCCACCTTTAAATTTAACAGCACCGATTTCAATTATTTCATGTTGAGATGGATTTAAACCAGTAGTCTCCAGATCAAATACCACAAATTCTGTTTGATCTAAATTTTCCGAATAAGGGTTATGGATTATTGGTTCACCATCATCAACTAAATAAGCTTCAACTCCATAGATAATCTGAACTCCATGTTTTTCTCCAGCAGCATAAGCATCAGGGAATGCCTGAACAACACCGTGATCAGTAATTGCAAGTGCCTTATGACCCCATTCTCCAGCTCTTTTTACTACATCTTTAACATTAATAATCGAATCCATGGCACTCATCTGAGTGTGCAGATGCAGTTCAACTCTTTTTTCTTCTGCCTTATCCTGACGGCTTTCTTTTGCTAAGGGTATTAAATCATTAAAAATAATACCCCATTCTTTACTATAGGGATCAAAAGCCACCTTACCTCTGATTTTTAGATGCTGACCCTTATTTAAGCTGTCAAGAAAATCATCTTTTTCATCACAGAATGTTTTGGCAGAAATGGAACTCTCATAATCAGTAATTTTCAATATATATAGATAACTTCCCCTGCGGGTCTGGCGAACATCAATATCAAATAAGTCAGCCTCTACAATTACTGAGGGGATTTCCGTATCCAGCTCGATCAGGTCATGAGTTTTTTTACCCCGTATCACTCGACCATAACGGTCTTTACTTTTTGTCCTCTTCTTTTTAGAAGAGCGAGAGCCTCCATTTGAATAATTTTGAGAGGGAGGAGCAGCTCTTTCTGAACGCTGTTTAAATTTGCTGGGATCTGATTTTTCTTCGATCTCAGGCAAAAAATCTCCATTATGGACACTAAGCTTTTTTATCTGTTTTAAATATTTACCGATATTGTTTTTTAGAAAATCAATTACTTTTGGCTGTGACAATGTTTTCTGTGCCATCTTTGTTTCAACTTTTATTTTCAATTCCTGATTTTCTAAAAACAGCTGAGCCCTTTTCAGCCAGTTATTACTGAAAGAAAAATATACCTCAAAATCTTTAATTATCTGAGGCCAGATTAAGAATAATTCTTCTTTCAGGCTTAAATCTGAAATTATTTGTAATTGATAAGAATGCAAATCAAAATGAACTTTCTTCTTGATTTCAGCTTTGACTGCCTCTGAATCAGAATTATCTGTAATACAATAGAGAGTCCTTTTTTCCTGATCACAAATTAAATATTTATATAGATTTTCACTTTCTCTTAAGGTGATTGCTTTTGTCATTAAATACTCCTTCCAGATGAAAAAATAAAACTTAAGAGATTTCTGTAAATAACTCTTTTACTTTTGCTGACAGATTATCCAGTTCAATTTCCATTTTTTTATTATTTTCTCTAATCATTGCCTCCACAACTCCATTTTCAAGAGAACGTGAACCAATGGTTAAACGAAGCGGCACTCCTATTAATTCGGAATCATTAAACTTTACTCCTGCTCTTTCTTTACGATCATCTATTAAAACTTCCCAGCCTTCTGCTTTTAAGTTCTGATAGATTTCTTCTGATTTTTTCTGAACTGAATCATTATTACCTAAGGGCAGAATTATAATCTGATAGGGAGCAATAGCTTTAGGCCACTTAATTCCATACTGGTCATTATGCTGCTCAATTGCTGCAGCAGCCAGACGGGTAATCCCTATTCCATAACTTCCCATTACTATTGGCTGAGCTTTTCCGTTTTCATCCAGGTAATTAGCGCCCATATTTTCACTGTATTTAGTTCCCAGTTTGAAAATATGACCAACTTCAATTCCAGCTTTGATATTTAATTTACCCTGATCACATTTGGGGCATCTTTCTCCCCCTCTAACTGAGCGAAGATCAGTAAAGGCCTCAACCTCAAAATCTCTGCCGCTCTTTACATTTTTAAGATGATAATCTTTTTCATTAGCACCAACAATGGCTCCCGACATATTTTTAAGTCTCTGATCTGCAATTACCCGGACATCATCCAGATCAACCGGACCAATAAAACCAGGTACACTGTTAAAAAGCTCTACAAATTCTTTGTCGTCTGCAGCCCGCAGCTCATTTGCCTGCAGATAATTAGTTAATTTAATTTCATTTAGTTCATCTTCACCAGAAACTAAAGCTAATACTGCTTCTCCATCAGCGACAACTGCTACTGCTTTTATCATTTTAGCAGCTGGAACTTCCAGATATTCTTCCAGTTCACTGATTGTTTTAATTTCCGGAGTATATATTTTTTCAGCTTCTGCTTCAACTTCAAAGTCAATTTCAGTCTTTTGGGAAGTAGCTCTCTCAACATTTGCTGCATAATCACAGTGACTGCAGAAAGCAATTTCATCTTCTCCTGAATCAGCAAGGACCATAAATTCGTGTGAGTCTTTTCCACCCATAGCACCTGTATCTGCCTCCACTGCAACAGCTTCCAGACCGCATTCAGCAAAAATTCTCTCATAGGCATCATACATAGCCTGATAACTTTTATCCAGTCCTTCATAATCGATATCAAGGCTGTAGGCGTCTTTCATAATAAATTCACGGCCTCTCATTACACCAAAACGAGGCCTGATTTCATCTCTAACCTTAGTCTGAATTTGATATAAATTTAATGGTAAATCTTTATAAGAGCGGACTTCATCTCTAACTAAATCAGTTACAACTTCTTCATGGGTTGGACCCAGACAGTATTCGCGCGCCCTGCGGTCATTGAATTTAATCATTAATGGACCAAATTTATCCCATCGGTTGGAGTCCTTCCAAATTTTAGAGGTCTGCATAATCGGAAGCAGAAGTTCCTGTGCTTCACTGTTATCCATATGTTTTCTGCATATTTTTTCAATTTTCTTAATAACTCTATAACCTAAGGGAAGATAAGAATAAATACCTGAAGAATGTTTTCTCATCAAACCTGCTCTCAGCATCAGTTTATGGCTGACTACATCAGCCTCAGCTGGATCTTCTTTTAAAGTTGGTAAATATAATTTTGACATGCGCATCTTAAAAATCACTCCTATTTCTAATCGCTAATCATTTATTATTATTTTTATGCTCAACCATCTGATTTAAAAATTAAAGTTTATTTATTTCTTTTATTAATTCTTCTAAAAGCTGGTCCTCTTCGACTTTTTTGATAATTTCTCCGGACTTAAAAATTAAACCTGATTTAATTCCTCCTGCAACGCCAATATCAGCTTCTTTAGCTTCTCCTGGGCCATTAACAGCACAGCCCATAACAGCTACAGTAATCTCCTTATCAATTTTCATTAACTCTTTTTCTACTTTTTCTGCTAAATCAATTAAATCAATGTTGGTTCGACCGCAGGTGGGACAGGAAATAATCTCCACTCCCTTTTTTCTGATTCCCAGCGACTTTAAAATCTGCCAGCCTACACGGACCTCCTCAACTGGATCACCAGTTAAAGAAACCCTGATGGTATCACCCAGACCCTGAGTTAGAAGAGAAGCAATACCGGCAGCAGATTTAATTGTTCCCCTCCAGGGAGTTCCAGATTCGGTAATCCCAATATGGAAAGGATAATCAACCTTTTCTGCCATTAATTTATAGGCTGCAAGAGTGGTAGAGATCTGACTTGATTTAAGAGAAATCACAATCTGTCTAAAATCATTTTCTTCTAAAATCCTGACATTTCTGAGTGCACTTTCTACCATTGCCTCTGCTGTTGGGCCACCATATTTTTTTAATAATTCTGCTTCAATCGAACCAGAATTACTGCCAACTCTGATTGGAATATTATTTTCTTTACAGGCTAAAGCAACCTCTTTGACTCTCTCATCACTACCGATATTCCCCGGGTTAATTCTTAAAGCATCAACCCCATTTTTAACTGCCATTAAAGCCAGCCGATAATCAAAATGAATATCAGCTACCAGGGGAATTTCAATTCTCTTCTTAATTTCTGATAGAGCCCGAGCCGCATTTTTATCAGGAACTGCAGCTCTAATTATCTCACAACCTACTGCTTCCAGTGCTTTGATCTGTTTAACAGTAGCTTCTACATTTTCAGTTTTAGTATTACACATCGACTGCACAGAAACCGGAGCCTCTCCTCCTACCGGCTGTTGAGCAAAGTTAACAACTTTAGATTTTCTTCTATTATACATAATTCACCTCTGTAAATTATCACTAAGCAAAATAAAAGTTTAATTTCGATTAAGCTAATTTGTTATATCACTTTATTATCAAAAGAAAGTACGCATCAAATCATTATAAATAATATAAATCATTAGAATCATTAAAACAGCAAAACCTACCAGATGGACATAACTTTCTTTACGTGGGTCTACAGCCTTACCTCTAATTATTTCTATAAAAATAAATAATAGTCTTCCTCCATCTAAAGCAGGAAAAGGTAATAAATTAATAATTCCTAAATTAATACTAATAATTGCTGTCCAGTTTAAAACATTTAAGATTCCTGTTCTTGCAGCCTGACCGATAATCGAAGCAATCATAATCGGACCACCAATATCTTCGGTAGAACTGTCTCTAAACATCTGCACAAATCCCATAATTGTCATCTTAAAAACCTGATAAGTCTGCTGTAGTCCCATGGTTATTGAGCTAGTAAGGGATACATTATCTCTAACCAGTTGGGGATATATACCAATTACACCCCGCTCACTTTCTTCACTTAGGGCTGGTGTTAAATTGATTGTATTTACTTTTTCATTTCGCTGATAACGAATAGTTATTTCCTGATTGGCATTGGCTCTAATCAACTCAGACATTTCTTCCCAGCTGTTAATTTCCTGACCATTTATTGCCAGAATACGATCATTGGCTCTTAAACCAGCTTCTGCAGCTGGCTGTTCTGGTATTACTTCTCCCAGAACGGCTTCTTCTGTTGTAGAAGTTGGCACACCAAAGATGGCAAAAGCTAAAATAAAAATTAAGGCAGCAAGTAAAAAATTCATAATTGGCCCCATTAAGATTACCGCAAGACGATTAAAAGCTGATTTCTGAGTAAATAAACGTCCTTTTTCTTTTGCTCGGTCATAAATTTCCCTTTCTTCTTCGGGCATTGACTCATCAGCAGGAAATTCTCCCACCATATTGCAAAATCCACCAAGTGGAATTGCTCTAATAGAATATACTGTTTCTCCAGCTTTTTTAGATAACAATTTTGGACCAAAACCTAAAGCAAATTCGGATACCATTATATCGGACTTTTTAGCTGTAATGTAATGTCCAAATTCATGTATAAAAACTAAAATACCTAATACAATTATAAATGAAACAATAGTTAAAACCATTTTTTAATAACCTCCACAGCTAATCGACGAGCCTCCTGATCAGAGTTTAAGATAGCTTCTAAATCCGGATCTGAAATATTTTGATGCCGATCCAGAACTGAAGCAACAACTCGACTCATAGCTAAAAATGGGATTTCTCCCCTTAAAAAACTGTAAACTGCTGCTTCATTAGCAGCATTTAAAACTGCAGGAAAAGTTCCTCCTGCTTTACCGGCCGTATAGGCATATTTTAAATTAGGAAATTTATCAGTATCTGCCTGAAAAAATTCTAGAGCTGTAATTTGGTCAAGTTTTAAATTGTTACCCGCAGTTTTATTTCTTTCCGGATAAGTTAAACAATATTGAATTGGTATTTTCATATCAGCAGGTCCCATCTCAGCCAGTACTGTACCATCAACTAATCTAATCATAGAATGCACAATACTTTGTGGATGAACCAGAACCTTAATTTTATCATAAGGACAATCAAATAACCAGTGGGCCTCAATAACTTCCAATCCTTTATTCATCAGGGAAGCTGAATCAATCGTTATTTTACTACCCATTTCCCAGTTGGGATGATTAAGTGCATCTTCTACAGACACCTGAGTTAATTCTTCTCTGGAATAAGAAAAGAAAGGCCCACCAGAGGCAGTTAAAATAATCTCATCTAATTCCTGCTCATGCCCCTTTAGAAGTTGAAAAATTGCATTGTGTTCACTATCTACAGGCAGCAGCTTAATCCCTTTTTCTTTAACTAATTGGGTTAAAATAGGTCCCCCACTGACTAAACTTTCCTTATTTGCCAGTGCAATATCATTTCCAGCTTCCGCAGCTGCCACTGAAGGCTCAAGTCCGGCGAAACCAACTACTGCATTTAATAAAAGATCAACGTCCTCTGCAGCAGCAGTCTTTAAATTATTTTTACCAGCTAATACTTCTGTTTTCTGATTTTTCAATTTAGACTTTAGCCTAGCGGCCGCTTCCTGCTTTACAACCACTACAAATTCAGGTTGATATTTTTTGACCTGTTCAAAAAGAAGATCAATATTCTGATAGGCAGTTAAAGCCTTAACCTTCCAGTTTTTTAAATTATCTACTACTTCTAAAGTCTGGGTTCCAATTGAACCTGTAGAACCCAGAATTGTAATTTGTTTCATAAATTTCACCTCAAAAACTTCTATTTAAATTAATTTTTAATATCTATTAAATCAGAGTCAACAATTGCCTTAATTATAACTAAAAAAGTTGGACCGACAACAAAACCTATGGCTCCTAAAATTCTATATCCCGAGAAAAGAGCAATCATTGTTGCCAGTGGATGTAAGCCGAGGCTTTTCCCCATAATTTTACCTTCCGAAGCTGAGCGTACAACAGCTAGAAAAAGATGTAAAATAAATATAGCAAAAGCCTGAGAAAAGTTACTAAATATAATTGACATCACAATCCAGGGATAAAATAATAAAGCTGGTCCAATAATTGGAATTAAATCCAGTACTGCTGCTGCTACTCCTATAATTAAAGCATATTGATTACCTATTAATCTAACACCTACGCCGGCAACCACACCGGTGATGGAAATCAAGATCAACATAGCCCTAATATATCCAACTGCCGAACGGTTTAACTGAGTAAAAACATTTGCAATTTTAGGCTGCACCTCTTCCGGAAAAAGATTGATTAGAAATTCTTTAATATGATCTCGATCTCTGCTGATAAAAAAAGCAGCGATAAAAGCAATAAAAAGTACCATAAATAAACTTGGCAGTCTGGTCAAAAATTCTAATACAGAATTAATAACAGAAATTAAAGTATCCCTGACACCATTATATAATAACTGTAAATTACTGTTAATCGCATCGCGAACAGCATCAGATATTTCCCAGTTTTCCATAAATGTCTCAAACTGCTGGTTTTGTTCTGAAAACCATTGAATCTGGGAGTCTATGGAACGATAATCAGGTAAATTTTTAAGCAGCTTGTTTAATTCTAAATATCCCTGGGCACCACCAATAATAATAATTGTTACCAGAATTACTATTACTAAGATCAGTACACCAATCACTGTAAAGCCGCGGTGAATAGGAACTTTTTGATCTATATAATCTACAATTGGATTGATTAAACTTGCTATTACAGCTGCAATAATGAAAGGAGTGAAATATATGAATACATGTTCTAAAATAACCAAACTCAATAATAAGAATAAGAACATTAAAAAATATTTGATATACCATTTGCTAATTGTCATCTAATTCACCCCAGTAATAAAATTATAAAATAATAGGTAAATGGTGCTGTAAAAATGAAACTGTCAAAGCGGTCAAGTATCCCACCATGACCTGGTATAATAGTTCCTGTGTCCTTCACCTTAAAACTTCTTTTAATACAGGATTCAAATAAATCTCCCATAATTGCCACAACTGGAAATAGTAAAGCAAAAATAAAATAATAAATATTAAAAATTTCTAAAAAAATTGAAGCAAATATTATAAAGATTGCTGTTGTGAGAATACCACCAACTGCACCGGCAATAGTTTTATTCGGACTAATCACCGGAGCCATTGCTTTTTTACCAAATTTTTTACCAACAAAATAAGCCCCGGAATCGGTCAGCCAGGTGGCAATTAAAACCAACCATAAAGCACTGGTATTTACAAATATACCTTGATTAATATCTCTTAAAAAAACAGCAAAAGATAGACCGCCTCCAATATAGATAACTGAAAACAATTGATGGCTTAAATTTTGAATGAATTTCACTTCCTGATAATTATATAAATTATAAAGATAAAGTGCAAAAGTAATAATAAAAAATATAATTCCAGAAGGCAAATAATTAAAATTATTGGAAATAAGATAAACATTAAAAACAATTAATACAGCAGCTGCTGCAAGTATACTTCTTAACAATTTGGATTGAATTTCAAGCATTCGGCTGTATTCCCTAACTGCAAGCACAGTGATTATGCTGACGGTAATAAAAAAGGGCAGTGAACCTGCAAAAACTAAAAATATTAATAATAAAATACCTATAATTGCACTAATAATTCTTTTTTTAAGCATGATAACCACTATCACTTAAGCCGCCGAATCTTCTTTCTCTACTTTTAAATTCTTCAACAGCCTGTTTTAAATCTGATTCAGAAAAATCCGGCCAGAACTTATCTGTAAAATATAATTCTGCATAAGCTGACTGCCAGAGCAAAAAATTACTTAATCTCAAATCTCCACCAGTTCTAATCAATAATTCTATATTCTGCAGTTCTTTTCTGTATAAATAAGAGGCAAAATCTTTTTCTTCAAAATTATTTAATTCAATTTTTCCATTTTTATAATCTTCAGCTATTTTTTTGGCTGCATCAGTAATTTCTGCTCTACCACCATAATTAAAAGCAATATTTAAAGTTAAATTACTATTTTCAGCAGATCTGTTCTCGATATATTTAATCTCGTTAATTAAACTATTAGAAAGATTATTTTTTCTACCAAGAAACTGAACTCGAACTCCATTTTCTAAAAGCTCTTCTACTTCATTACGCATTGTTCGTTTCATTAAAGTTAAAAGAAAATCAACCTCTGCTTTTGGTCTTTTCCAATTTTCAGTTGAAAAAGCATACACAGTTAATGACTCAACTTTTAAGTTTACTGCAGCTTTTACTATTTTTTTAAGAGTTTTAACACCCTCCTTATGGCCGGAACTTCGGTTTTTATTTCTTTTTTTTGCCCAGCGACCATTTCCATCCATAATTATTGCAATGTTTTTGGGAGTATTCATTAAATCATCCCTTCCAATTAATTAATTACCCCCTAAAAAAGGGGGTATAAATTAGCTGTTATATTGAAAAGACCAGGTTATTAGGTAAAAACTTTTTTCTTTTTTTATTTTTAATACTCGTTTGATCCCTTTATTTTTAAGATTATCTTTATTTTGAAATGGAGGTTTTATTTCTTTTAATCTGTAATTAAACTGCTGTGCTTCCATAAATTCTACTGCTTTATCCAGTGGAGAAGCTAAAAGTTCAGAAAATTTCATTGCTCAAACTTCCATTATCTCTTCTTCTTTTTTCTCAACGATATTATCAAGTTTACCGATATATTCATCGGTTAATTCCTGCACATTTTCCAATCCCCGGTGCATATTATCCTCTGAGATTTCTCCCTCATCTTCTAACATTTCAAGTTCTTCGTTAGACTCTCTTCTAATTGCACGAATTGCAATTCTACCTTTTTCTGCTTTTTCATGCAGAATCTTAACCAGTTCTTTTCTTCTTTCCTCTGTTAACTGGGGAATATTAATTCTAATTACACTACCATCATTACTGGGGTTAAGGCCCAGGTTCTCCTGCATGATAGCTTTTTCAATAGTTTCAATATTATTTTTATCCCAGGGTTCGATTACTATCTGTCTGGCTTCAGGCGCAAAAACTTTAGCCATCTGCTGGATTGGAGTGGCTGCTCCATAATTGTTTGCCTTTATATTTTCCACAAGTGAAGGTCTGGCTCTACCAGTTCTAATAGTATTTAAATCTTTTTTGGTTTTTTCAAGTGTCTTCTCCATCTTTTTTTCTGTTTCTTTCATCACTTCTCTAAACATAAATTTGTCCTCCTCAGATTTAATTATTAACTAACAGAAGTTCCAATGTTTTCGCCGAGTAATACCCGTTTAATATTACCTTCTTTTTTAACAGCAAAAACTTTTAAGGGTATTTTGTTGTCCATACAGAGAGAAACAGCAGTAAAGTCCATTACTCTAAGAGAATTATTTAATAAATCAATATAGGATAAAGTCTCATGTTTTTGAGCATCTTGATTAATACTGGGATCAGAATCATAAATCCCATCAACATTTTTGGCCATTAAAATTACATCTGCAGATATTTCTGCAGCCCTTAGAGCAGCAGTAGTGTCCGTTGAGAAAAATGGATTCCCCGTACCTGCAGCAAAGATCACAACTCTTCCTTTTTCCAGATGTCTAATTGCACGACGGCGAATATAGGGCTCAGCAATCTGGCGCATCTCAATTGCGGATTGAACACGAGTTTCGATATCAAATTTTTCAATTGCATCCTGTAATGCCAGAGCATTAATTACAGTTGCCAGCATCCCCATATAATCAGCTGTGCCGCGGTCCATTCCTTTGGCACTACCAGCAATCCCTCTAAAAATATTACCTCCACCAACTACAACTGCCATTTCAACATTTGTAGTTTTGACAACATCACTAATTTCTGCCGCAATTTTTTTGATCATTTCGGGATCAATACCAAAACCGTTATTACCGGCCAGTGCCTCCCCACTAATCTTAAGTAGTATTCTTGAATAAACTGGTTTTTCCGTCATTATATAATTAACCTCCATTAAATATTATTCTTCAATTTTTAGCTAATTCCTTTTTTATAAGCAAATTTACTTAAAAAAAGAGAACACTCTCTCCAGTGCTCTCCTTTTTTAATTATTATTGATTTTTTGTCACAGCAGCAACTTCAGCAGCAAAGTCCTCTTCTTTCTTTTCAATACCTTCACCAATTTCGAAACGTGTAAACTGTTTAACTTCCATATTATTTTCTTCCAATACTTCAGCAACAGTTTTATCATCATCTCTAACAAATGGCTGCTCTAAAAGACAGACCTGGGTATAATATTTATTGATCTTACCTTCTACAATTTGATCAAGAATATGCTCAGGCTTACCTTCATTTAACATCTGTTCCCTATAAATTTTCTTTTCTTTTTCTATAGATTCTGAATCTACAGAGTCACGATCTAAAAATTCTGGATTGATTGCAGCAATATGCATTGCCACATCTTTAGCAGCTTGAGCTTTCTCCTCAGCAAATTCATTAGCAAATTCAACTAAAACACCAATTTTTCCACCCATATGGATATATCCAAATAAATAGCCATCAGTTTCGACTCTTTTAAATCTTCTTAAATTGATATTTTCACCGATGTTAGCAATAGCTGCTTTAATAACATCACTAACTGTGTCATTCTTATCTTTAAACCAGGCTTCATTTTCGACACTTTCTACATCTTCAGCTTCACTCTGCATTAAATGCTCCGAAATATCAGAAACAAGGGACTGAAAGTTATCATTTTTAGCAACAAAATCAGTCTCAGAGTTAACCTCAACTAAAACACCTTTTTTGCGATCATCACTTATATTTAAGCTTACTAATCCCTCAGCAGCAACTCTACCTGCTTTTTTAGCAGCAGCTGCCATACCTTTTTCTCTTAAGTGCTCAACAGCAGCTTCAATATCGCCGTCGACTTTATTTAGAGCTTTTTTGCAGTCAAGAACACCTGCACCGGTACGGGAACGAAGCTCTTTTATGTCTTTCATTGTAACGCCCATTTATTAAAACCTCCTATAATAACTTTTGAAATAATATTAATCATTTTGCTTAGTATTTTAATAACATTTATTAATTGATATTTACTATTTTGAGTTAAATATAATTAAAATTATGCTAGAAAAAAGCGCTGCAAAGCATAAAAACTTTACCAGCGCTTTTTATTAAGTCTTAATTATTCAGCAGTATTTTCTTCAACTTCAGCTTCTTCTGGTTTGGCTTCAGCTTCCTGTCTACCCTGCTTTCCAGCAAGTACTGCGTCAGAAATAACACTGGTAATCAATTTGACAGCTCTAATAGCATCATCATTACCAGGAATGACATAATCTATCAGATCTGGATCACAGTTTGTATCTAAAATTGATACAATTGGGATATCCAGTTTTCTAGCTTCAGAAACTGCGATATCTTCTTTTCTGGCATCTGTAATAAAGATTACATCTGGTAAACCATTCATATCTCTAATTCCACCAAGGAATCTCTCAAGTTTATCATGTTCTTTGTTTAACTCGATAACCTCTTTTTTAGGAAGAACTTCAAAAATTCCTTCTTCTTCCATTTGCTCGATTTCTTCTAAACGATCAATACGTTTTTTGATAGTATTATAATTTGTCAACATACCACCTAACCAACGCTGATTAACATAAGGCATTCCGCATTTTTCAGCTTCTTTTTTAACGGTCTCCTGTGCCTGACGCTTAGTTCCAACAAACAATACATTTTTCCCCTGAGCAGCCTCATCCTTAACAAAGTTATAAGCTTTATCAATTAACTTAACTGTCTGCTGTAGGTCAATAATATAAATTCCATTTCTTTCGGTAAAAATATATTGTTTCATCTTTGGGTTCCATCTTTTAGTCTGATGACCAAAATGAACACCCGATTCGAGGAGTTGTTTCATATTTACAACTGACATAACTCCTGCACCTCCTTTCTGGTTTTAGCCTCCGACAGCATCAACTCTAAACACAACTGTATAAAATACAGCACCAGCATTTAGATCAACTATCGTGTGTATTTTGCCACAAAAAAGTATACCATAGACTCAGAATTTAATCAAGCCTTTTTCTAATAATTATTTTTTCTATAGTAGTTAAAAGGCTCCTCAGATAATGAGAGGAGCCTGCAAAATCAACCTAATTACCAAAATTATCCTTTAACCTTTTCTAATTCATCTAATAGATTATCATTAAGGACTTTAATATATGTTCCCTTCATTCCTAACGAACGTGATTCAATTACACCAGCACTCTCAAATTTTCGTAAAGCATTTACAATAACAGATCTGGTTATACCTACTCTATCCGCTACTTTACTTGCTACTAATAGACCTTCTTCTCCATCTAATTCTTCAAAAATATGTTCAATAGCCTCTAATTCAGAATAAGATAAAGTATCAATCGCTATTTGAACTGCTGCTTTTTTGCGGGCTTCTTTTTCTATTCTCTCACTGCGGGAACGCAAAATTTCCATTCCTACAACTGAAGCTCCATATTCTGCTAATACTAAATCTTCATCATCAAATGGTGATCCATAACGAGCTAAAACTAAAGTTCCCAGTCTATCTCCTCCACCAATAACTGGAACTATAGTTGTTAATTTATCTTCAAATAAGCAGTCTTCACCATCAGCAAAAACACACTTGCCATCTTTTTGTTCAATATTAGACCTGGTCTCCCTAATTCTTAGTAAACCATTATTATATTCCTCTGGAAATGCTCCCAGATCAATAACTTTTTCTTCCATAATCTCACATTCAAAATCATCAAGAAGACTATAACCTAAAATTTTCCCTTTTTTGCTGGCCACATATACATTACACCTTACAGCCTCTTTTAAAACATAAGCCATATCGGAAAAATCTACTGCATTCCCACCTGTTCTCTGTAATAATCGATTAATCTTTCGGCTTTTTTCTAATAAACTACCCATTTCAATCTCCTCCATTTTCTGTTTTGAAATTATAAAATATATTTACTTAAGTCTTTATTTGCTACAACATCTTTCAATTTATCATTAACATAATCTACATCAATTTCAATTTCCTGTTCAGCTAAAGTTGGTGCTTCAAAAGAAAGATCCTCCAATAATTTTTCCATTATTGTATGCAGCCTTCTGGCTCCGATATTTTCAGTCTCTTCGTTAATATCATAAGCAAAACTGGATATTTCTTCTATAGCATCTTCAGTAAAGTTAATCTTTATACCCTCAGTCTCTAATAATGCCTTGTACTGTTTAACCAGAGAGTTCTGTGGCAGCAGCAGTATATCCTTAAAATTATCTCGGCTGAGGCTGTCTAAATTGACTCTCAGGGGAAATCTACCCTGAAGCTCTGGTATTAAGTCTGCTGGGGAAGAAACATGAAATGCTCCTGCAGCAATAAACAAAATATGATCAGTTTTCACCGAACCATGTTTGGTACTTACAGTTGAGCCTTCAACAATCGGTAGAATATCTCTTTGCACACCCTGTCTTGAAACTTCAGGACCGGATCCTGATTCTCTCCCTGCTATCTTATCTATTTCATCTAAAAAGATTATTCCATCTTCCTCAACTGTTTTTATCGCTTCTGACTTAACCTGATCCATGTCAATTAATTTTTGAGCTTCTTCGTCTCTGAGCATTTCTTTAGCCTGAGCAATAGTTACTTTTTTCTTCTGTTTTTTATTTGGGAAAATATTTCCCAGCATATCTTTAAAATTAATACCCATTTCTTCAGCTCCGGAACCAGAGAAGACATCCATCATTTGAGTATTATTTTCTTCTACTTCAATTTCTATTTTTTGATCATCCAGCTTACCATCTTTAATTCTCTGGTACATCCGTTTTTTTCTGGCAGCAATCCGTTCATCTACATCATCTGTTTTTTTATTGATATCATCGACCAGATTAGAATAGTAATCATCTTTGTTTTTCTTTTTACCGGGAAGCATATGGTCTACAATCCGCTGAATTGCCTGTTTCTCAGCCTCGATTTCAACTTCTTCCATTTTAGCTCCTTTGACCATTCTAATTGCCGATTCTGTAAGATCTCTAATCATCGATTCCACATCACGACCTACATAACCTACTTCAGTAAACTTAGTTACTTCTATTTTGATAAAAGGTGCTCTGGCAATTTTAGCAAGTCTGCGAGCAATCTCAGTTTTGCCAACACCAGTTGGTCCAATCATCAGAATGTTTTTCGGAATAATCTCATCTTTCATCTCATCTTTAACCAGTTTTCTTCTATACCTATTTCTTAAGGCAATAGCTACTGATTTCTTTGCTTTTTCCTGTCCAATTATATATTTATCCAATTCAGCAACAATTTCTTTTGGGGTTAATTGATTATTCACCTGCTTCAGACTCACCTCCATTTATCTCCTCTAAAGTAATATTTTCGTTAGTATAAATACAAATAGAAGCCGCTATTTTGAGTGCTTCACTGGCGATATCCCCGGCATTCAGGCTTTGGCCATGATTTGATAATGCTATTGCAGCCGCTCTTGCATAAGGGCCACCAGAACCAATAGCAGTAATCCTGCCATCAGGTTCAATCACATCACCATTACCTGAAATAATAAGGATTTCCTCCAGATTTGCAACAATTAGCAAAGCTTCAAGTTTTCTTAAAATTTTATCTGTCCGCCATTCTTTGGCCAGCTCAACTGCTGCCCTCTGCAGACTTCCGTGATACTCTTCCAATTTACCCTCAAATTTTTCAAAAAGAGTAAAAGCATCTGCAGATGTACCGGCGAATCCAGCTAAAATTTCACCATTATATAATCTTCTGACTTTTTTGGCTGTACTTTTCATAACTGTATTACCCAGAGTTACCTGTCCGTCTCCAGCCAGGGCCATACAACCATTATGTTTTACTGCAACTATAGTAGTTGCTTCGAAATCTGTAATTGACAATTTAGAACCTCCTTTACTTATAATCTTATATTTTTAAATTGTCACATGATTCAAAATATTTTAATCTATTTTGTTTATATTACCATGAAAAGATCAAAAATGTCAAGTTAATGCTCTTAATTTCACAATATTTTAACCATATTCTAATCTTTTTACATATTTTAGCGTTTAATTTTATTAGTTAAAATTATTATTGTAAACGCTTTCTTGAACTGATTTTAAAGGCTTCCTTCAAATTTAAATTACTTAAAATTTGAAGAAAGCCAGATAAATAAATATTATTCTGCTTTTTCAGTATGTCCACATTCTTTATTGGTACATTTATAGTGTTTTCCTTTAGCTTTAGTTGTTTTTTCAACCATTAAACTGCCGCATTCAGGACATGGTTTTTTAACTGGTTTATTCCAGTTCATAAAGTTACAGTCTGGATAATTACTGCATCCATAAAAAGTTCTCCCTTTTTTAGAAGTTCTTTCTATGATCTCGCCATCATCACATTCCGGACAGTCAACACCAGTTTTAATTAAATATGGTTTGGTGTTTTTACATTCAGGGTAACTGGAGCAGGCTAGAAATTTACCATAACGGCCGTACTTAACTACCATTGGACTACCGCATTTTTCACAGACTTCATCAGTTTCTTCAACAATCTGAACACTCTCCATATTTTCTCTTGCATTTTCCAGACGCTGATAAAATGATTCATAAAAATCTCTCAATATTTTTTTCCAGTCTTCATTCCCTTTTTCTATTTCATCCAGTCTTTTTTCTAATCCTGCTGTAAATTCAACGTCAGTTACATCAGGAAAATAATCAGTTAATAGTTCAGTTACAGTTTCCCCAAGTTCTGTTGGTTTAAAATAGCGGCCTTCTTTTTCTACATAATCCCGGGACTCTATTGTAGATAATGTTGGAGCATAGGTACTCGGACGACCAATTCCTTCTTCTTCTAGAGTTTTTACAAGTGTAGCCTCCGAATATCTGGGAGGAGGAGTTGTAAAATGCTGTTCAGGATTTGTTTTTAATAAACTGTATTTATCTCCCTTTTTTAAAACTGGAAGGTCAATATCATCTTCTTTTGCTTTCCCAGTTAAAATTAAATGGCCGGGGAATAAGAGGCGAGAACCGCTAACTCTGAACTTATATTTTTCTCCAACCTTAAACTGGGCAGAAATACTTTCGTAAAGAGCCGGACTCATCTGACTGGCAACAAATCTTTTCCAGATTAGATCATATAATTTATACTGATCTTTGGATAAATGTTTTTTCATTTTCTCAGGTGTTCTTTGAGTATCAGTAGGCCTGATAGCCTCATGTGCATCCTGAGTATTGGAATTCTGCTTCGATTTTTTCTTTGAACTTTTCAAAAATTTGTCTCCATATTTATTTAGAATGTAATCTTTAGCACCGTTTTTTGCCTCATTAGAAAGTCTGGTACTGTCTGTTCTGATATAGGAAATCAGACCAACTGTACCTGAACTTCCAATATCTATACCTTCATATAACTGCTGAGCCAGATACATTGTCTTTTTAGCAGTATAATTAAGTTTATTAGAAGCCCGCTGCTGTAAAGTGGAAGTTGTAAATGGTGACTTAGGATTTCTTCTTCTTTTACGTTTTTTTACTTTAATTATTTCAAAATCCTGACCTTTGATATCAGTAATAACCTGATCAACTTCTTCTTTACTCTCTATCTTAAACTTTTTATTATTAATTCTGTATAAATCTGCCTTTAATTTTTCGTCTTTTTCATTTTTTAAATCAACTTCCAGACTCCAGTATTCTTCCTCATCAAAATTTCTGATTTCTTCTTCTCTCTCACAGATTATTTTAACTGCAACAGTCTGTACTCTACCGGCACTTAAGCCTTTGCGTACTTTTTTCCATAACAGAGGACTTAAGCGATATCCCACCAGACGATCCAGCAATCTCCGGGCCTGCTGGGCATCTACCAGATTTTTATTTATTGTGCGTGGGTTTTTAATTGCATTCTGAATTGCAGTTTTAGTTATTTCATTAAATTCTATTCTATTATTATCCTCATCAGATAATTTTAAGGCATAAGCTAAATGCCAGGAAATAGCTTCCCCTTCTCTATCAGGGTCAGTTGCAAGGAAAACATCCTCACTTTTTTTGGCTGCTTTTCTTAATTTACTTAAAGTTTTTCCCTTTCCCCGAATAGTTATATAATTTGGTTCAAAATCATTTTCTAGGTCTATTCCCAATTTACTTTTTGGTAAATCACGGACATGACCCATTGATGCTTCAACTTTATAATTTCTGCCTAAAAACTTCTTAATTGTCTTTGCCTTTGCAGGTGACTCTACAATTACTAAATTCTTCTTTTTCTTTGCCATTAAATTGATACCTCCAGTAAACCTTTAGTTTACTCTCTGTTGTTTTAAAAGATTGCTGTCAAATTCATTAATCTCAGCTGAAATCGTCAGCATTAATTCTGAATCATCTACAACATCATTAATAATATCCCAGACCAGATCAGCTTTTAAATCATCAACACTTGCAATCTGCATCATTCTATAAATAATAATTTCTAGTTCATCTGCCGATAAAATACCAAGTCCATTCAATTTATAAATTATAGCTTTAATTTCATTACTAAAATAAAAATTTTCTACTTTAGTAAAAACTCTATTATAACCACTTGGCATCTCATAATCAATATAAAAATCACGATCTTCAACAGAAATCACTTCACTAAATATAACTTCAAATGCTTCACTAATATTTTCAATTGTATAACCCTGGTCTTCTAATTCAATTATAACATCTTCCTGTTTCCGCCAGAGATCCTCATCATTCAGCATTTTATGGATAAGAATACTTAAGATTTCTATAACTTTTTTATTCATATTATTCTGGCATTTCTGCCGATTAGGCCTCCCTGTCATAAAAAAATCTTTAACTAGTATATTATTATATTGGTTTAAGGAGATTTTGTAAACCCTTAAATTGATATTTTTTCCCTTTTAAGCGAATTATAAGATTCATTAACTCTAATTTTACCAGTATTTGATCAACTTTTTCTGAAGTCAAATTACTCAATCTAACCAGATCATTATAGTATATTTCAATCTCATGTTGAAAGAGTTTTAGGATTTTAATTTCATCTGAGTTAAGGCTGGGATAAACTTTATTGGATAATTCATCAGTTTCCACAAATTCATTCTGTTCTTTATTTTTCTGCAAATATCTACTTAAATAATCTATAATATCACTTACTTTTGTAAAAATTGCTGCCCCTTTTTTGATCAGTCTATTACAGCCAACTGAATTAGGGCGGTCAATATTTCCTGGTACAGCCATAATATCTTTTCCCTGTTCCAGAGCATAATCAACAGTAATTAGAGTTCCACTCCTGGCTCCAGCCTCAACTACTAAAATCAAATCGGAGAGTCCGCTTATAATTCTGTTTCTTCTGGGGAAATTATTAGCCCGGGGAGCAACTCCCGCGTTAAATTCTGTTAACATTAGACCTCGATCAATTATTTTTTGAGATAGCAATTTATTCTGAGAGGGATAGAGATAATTAAAGCCATTCCCCAAAACTGCTGTAGTAATTCCACCATCTGCTGCTAATGCTCCCTGATGAGCAGTGCTGTCAATCCCCCTGGCCAGACCACTAATAATATTTACACCTTTTTTAGCCAGCTCTGAAGCAGTTTTGCCTGCGATTTTTCGACCATAAAGGGTTGAATTTCTGGAACCTATAATTGCAACAGCAGGCAGCTGAAAGTTTAAGCAGCCTTTATAAAAAATAACAGGTGGAGGATCATAAATATCTTTTAAACTACCCGGATATCGATCATTATATAATGTAAGATAATTAATATTCTCTTTTTTTAACTCAGCTTCAATCTCCCGGGGCTTAAAATCCTTTTTATGATCATTAAAGTTTTTTATCTTAAAATTTGTTAAACCCAGATTTTTTAGCTGCTGTTTATTTAAAGACCACATTTCTTCTAGTTTGTTCAGTTTGTTTATTAAATCAATAATCGTTCTGGGACCAAATCCACTTAACTGATTTAAGAAAATTATTACCAACTCGTTTATATCCATAATTTACCTCCTTAATTTTAATTATATTATATATCCAAATTTTGTTAAAAGCAAATTTTAATTTACTCACATTATTCACTTGAATTTTCTGGCTAATACAGGAAATGATAGATTGTTCTTGAATATATAACTAATAGAAGTTATTCATAAATTAGCTTTAACAATTAAGGAGGTAAATTTATTGCTCAAATCTACTAAATATAATACAATCCTCTACTTTTTAAGTATACTGGCATTTATCATGGGCTTTATTATAGTAATTCCATTAGTTCTTGCCTTTATCTATCAGGATGGAGATAGTATTTATCAGGCATTTTACTATACTATTATTATTTCTCTAATCACAGGCACTATTTTAAAACTGCCCACTGATCCAGAAAACATTTACATAGATTTAACAACTGCTATGTTATTATGTGCTGCAGGCTGGATCATTGTTTCTATTTTAGGTGCTCTTCCCTTTATGATTGGAATGGAAAAATCTTTTATCGATTCCTTCTTTGAAGCAGTTAGCGGCTTTACTACTACTGGAATTACTGTTTTTACCGGTCTGGATTTGATGCCCAAATCAATAATTTTCTGGAGAAGTTTAATGCAGCTTTTAGGTGGATTGGGAATTTTAACTTTTTTTCTTTTAATTTCTACCAGAGCCAAAGGCGAAACCTGGCAGCTTTTTAGTGCAGAAAGCCATAAAATTAATGTTTCCAGACCAGTACCTAATGTATTTAAAACTGTAAAAATACTCTGGATGATTTATTTAGGTTTTATGCTGCTGGAGAGTATTATCTTAATTTTACTCGGATTATCTGTTTTCGATGCTTTAACCCACAGTTTTACCACTTTATCAACCGGTGGTTTTTCTCACTATGATGCCAGTATCGCTCATTATGCAGATAGTGGATATTCTAATTATATTTTAATTGAATATGTAATAACATTTTTTATGTTTCTGGGAGGAGTTAACTTCTTACTTCACTATAGATTTTTTACTAAAGATTACGAAAGTATTAAAAAGAATAGTGAATTAAAAACTTTTGTTCGATTAATTTTATATTCAACAATTTTTATTAGTATTTTAATTATAGTTTTAAAGACAGCCAATAATTTTGGGGCTGAAGAAATTTTTCGCAAAACGATTTTTCAGGTTACTTCTATCATTACTACAACAGGATTTGGAACCCATAATATTAATTCCAGCTTTTTCCCAGCTGCTGCCAGACAGATATTTATCGTGTTTATGTTAATCGGTGGTAGTGTAGGGTCCACTTCTGGAGGAATTAAGGTAATGCGTTTGAATATTTTGGGCGGCTTGTTTAATCGGGAAGTTAAAAAAATATACTTACCTAATCATGCTGTTTTACCTGTCACACTTGATAAGAGTATCATAGAAAATGATGAAATAAATAAATTAACAGGCTTATTTTCTTTCTGGCTATTTTTAATTATAATTGGCGGCATAATCACTTCTATGTTTTCTGATCTTAACGGCTGGCAGGCGTTTTCCGGAATGTTTTCCGCTATGGGAAATATAGGACCATTTTTCTTTTCTGTAGAAAAAATGGCCTCTCTCTCCCCCGTTATTAAAATAACTTATATCATTGGGATGCTGGCTGGAAGATTAGAAATTCTGCCGATTATAATTTTATTTACTAAAAAAGCCTGGGAAGAATAAATAATAAATTTAAGCTCTAACTATGGAGGTAAAAAAATGTATATAATTATTGCTGGTGGAGGTATTGCAGGAAGAAACTTAACAAAAAGTTTAGTTCAAAAACATGATGTTATTGTAATAGAAAAAGATCAAAATGTTGCTGAAAAAATATATAGTCGTTATGGTGCAGTAACTGTACTGGGTAGTGCAACCAGAATTGATATCTTAAAAGAAGCCGGTATAGCAAAATGTGATGTTGCAATCGCAGTAATGAGAGATGATGCAGATAATTTATCTTTTTCTCTGCTTGCTAAAAACTTTGGAGTAGAAAAAATTCTGGTAAGAATGAGGGAACCGGAATACGAAAATGCCTATCAGATGGCTGGAGCAACAAATATTGCTGCTACCATGGAGTTAATTGTAAACCGCTTTATTACAGATATTGAAGAACCTGATGTCCGAAAAGTGGCATCACTTGGTGATGGTAAAGCTGAGGTTTCAATTCTAACTATTCCACCTGATTCGAGGATTTCCGGAATGAAAATCTCAGAAATTGTAAGTCAAAAAAACTTTCCCGAAAATTGTGTCATTGCAGGAATATTCGACAAAAAACAGGATAGATATATTGTACCCAGGGGAAATAGAGAAATTTTTGCCGGCAATCAGGTCTTTCTGGTAGCATCTAAAGATGATATGGAAAGAGCAGCCAACTTTTTACTTAATAATGAATAAAAAATGCAAAAAAAAAAGGGCTGAGCCTCTTATACCTGTGCTCAGCCCTTTTGATTTCTAATTAGTATAATTCTATTGCTGCTGATAGGGATACACTAATATTAACCTTTTGCTCTGCCAGCGGAACTTTCGTAAAGTCTCCAGTTTCTGCAGTTCTAGTCATTGTTTTTAGGGAATCACTACCATAAATATTCTGGTTCCCAATATCAATTTTTTTAATTCTATAATTTTCCTTATCCAGATTCTCAGCTAAAAAAGCAGCTTTCTCTTTAAGAGAGCTTAAAGCCTGAGCTGTAACTTCTTCTAAAGCCTGTTCATTGCTTTCCAGACGATAGTTAATATTAACCACTCTATTGGCACCTGCCTCCAGTAACCGGCCCAATAAAACTGGTAATTCAGCTAAATTAGTAGAAGTAAACTTAATCTGATTGCTAACCGTATAATAAGTAACTCTTTCTCCGGTTTGTTCATTAGTTCTAGTCTGAGGATAAACTCTAAAACCCTGAGTTTCTATATTTTGAAGCTCTGCCTCCTCTAAAATTGTCATTAACTTATTTACAATCTTATTATTTTCTGCTACCGCTGCTGCCTGTTCGGTATTTTCGTTTTCGAAACCGAGCACTGCATCAACAATATTGGCGTCATATTCCTGCTGCTGACTGATACTTAAATTAGCAGTAATATAATCCTCAGTTACCTCTTCTGCTGGAACTTCTCTCTCTGCCGTTTCTAAAGCCGGAACATTAAAATATAAACCGTTTACCACTAAAACTGATAGTAAAATTAAAGCTATAAAAACTAAAAACATCCCTAAATTTTTATTCACGAAAATCGCCTCCATTTGCTTTTATTAAATTACCTTTATTTAAAATTAATAATTGTGCTCTTAAATATATAATTCTAATAAGATTGGAAAAATCCTTTTTTATTTTAGTAATTGAGAAATAAATATTTAATTTTTCTCCCTCAAAGCAAATGAAATATTTTGAAAACCCTGACTTTTGAATTTTTCAACTAAAAATATGACCGATTCAAAGTCACTTTCCTGGTCAGCATAAATCTTCACCTTTTTATCTGAGCTATATTTTATTTTAGTAAATAATTCTCCAATATTTTGACTGCTGTACTGCTTCTCCTCAAAATATATTTTATTATTTTGATCTAAAAAAATATTTATCGCCTCCTGGGTTGAACTCTGACCGATGCTGCTGTCGGGAACTGTAATATTATATAAGGCTTCCTCTCCCTGTAAGGTAGAAGATACTAAAAAGAAAATTAAAAGCAAAAATACAATGTCAATCATCGGGGCCAGATTTAAGGTAGAATTCCTTTTTTTAGGCTGATATTTCATTATTTTTCAGCTCCTTCTTATTGGACTCCTTAATTTCCTGTTTAAAAAGCACGGCCTCACTTTCTAATTTTAAATTATTCATTTGATTATGCAGTTTTTCTATTTTTGCATAGAAATAATGATAAAATGCTGCAGCCGGCAGTGATATAATCAAGCCAGCAGCTGTAGTAAACAGAGCTTCGGAAATACCAAGGGCCATCTGCTCTGGATTGCCGCCTAGACCAAGGACCTGAAATGTTTTGATCATTCCACTAACAGTTCCCAGAAGCCCCAAGGTTGGGGCAACCTGAGCAATGAAATTTAAAAATCCTAAGTGTTTTTCAAGCTCCGGCAGCTGATCAATTTCTTCTGCATCAAGATACAATTTGAATTCTTCTCGATTTTTAGGCTTTTTAATTAAGGTATTATAATATATTTTTGCTGCAATTCCTTTTTTATCTTTTAAAATATTGGTTTTTATATTATTTGTATTAAAATTAGAAATTGCCTCCAAATATTCACCTTTATTAATTGTTCTGTAATTTAAAATAAAAACTATAGTTCTTTCAATAATTATAAACAGCATTGAAAATGCAGCTAAAAGCAGTGGATATGCTACAACACCTGCCGTTTCAATAAATTCAGTAATCATCTGCTTTACCTCCTTTTAGTTCAACTTAAATTTAATTGGAAGATTTACTATTATCTCTACTTTTTTATTATCTTTTTCTGCAGCCTTAAATTTCCAATTTGAAACTGCTTTTAAAGCAGCCTGATCAAAAGACTGATAACCTGAACTTTTATTTATTTTCAAATCATGTATTTCACCCTCTTTATCTATTCTTAAAGTAACTATAACTTGACCCTCAATATTTCTTTTTCTTAAATTAGAAGGGTAACTCGGTTTACTGTATTCTTTAATCTCTGGTTTTTTAATTGAATCTGGGCTGCCTTTTCTTAAATCATAAACCTTATTTTCTTCCTGACTTTTATTATCAATTTCATTAAAAGTGCTGCTATTATCAGTTTGACTGACTGAAGTTTCTGCAGCTTTTTTTGTTTTTTGAGAATTTTTTTCTAACTTTTCTTCTGCTTCTAAATTAGCTATAAAACTATCTAAATCAAATTTATCACTTTTCTTATCTACTTTTTGCTCTTCAGAATTATCTTGTAAAGATTTATTTTTAGAGTCCTGCATCCAGGCAGGTGGCTTATTTTCAACTTCAACTTTTTCCCTTTTTACAGTTTTTTTTTCTAATTCTGTTTCTTCTATTATCTCATTATTTTCCTGCTGTTTCGGCTTAACCGGCTTATTTTTTACTTTTTTAATTTCTTTTTTTGGCGTTTCTTTTTTTTCTATTATTTTATCTTCAACAAGCTGTTCCTTTTCTTCTGTAATTTCTTCTTCCACAGCTGAACTATTTTTATCTGCTTTCTTATTTTGCTCTTGATTTACTATTAATTTATTTTGATTTTTAACATTTTTAGTTTTATCTGTCTGAGTCTCTTCCCCTAAAAGTTCATCAGAAGCAGATAATAATAGTTCTATTTCAATTTTCTCTTTTTCAATTGGTTTTATATCTTCTGTCAGAAGCTTTAAAGAACTGGCTTCCAGCAGCAGGATAAGGGACAACGATAAGAGGAAGGCTGTTAGATATATTATTTTATTGTGCTTCATTATCATCATCCTTTCTATAGTTAATTTGTAGGTTTAACTAAAATTTAGTGCTTAAGTTGACCATAAAGTTACGGCCGGGCATTGGATAGCCATCAACAACCTGATAATCCTGATCAAATAAATTATTAACAGTTAATTTAATTTCATAATCTCTTTCTATAACTTTTATAATTTTAGAAAAGCTTAAATCACAAACTGTATAATTATCTAAATCATCAATTCTTCCCCCAACATAACTTGCATTAAATCTTAACTTATAGCTTTCTGGTTTATAACTTAACGAAATATCATTATAATACTGATCTTTAAGTAATTCATTTGTTTTAACATTTCTACTATCTAAATAAGTATGACTATATCCTAAAGTTAAGTTATTAGTTATATTTTTGCTTAAATTTAATTCTAAGCCGTCAGTTTCTGCTTCATCTACGTTAGATGGAGCTGTCACAAATGTATTAGACACAGTTTCTTTAGTTGTCCAATGAATTAAATTGTCAGAATTTCTTCTGAAAATATTAATTTCTGTGCTGAAATTATTGTAATTATTTCTATAACCAATTTCATAAGCATCAGAAGTTTCTGCTTCTAAATCAGGATTACCTTCTGTAATATATGTTTCCCAGTTATATGTTGAAGAACTATATGGCCAGTATAAGTCATTAAAAGTAGGTGTTCTATAAGATTCCCCTGCAGATAAGTAGATATTATTATTATTATTAATACTATATGTTAAACCAACTCTCGGACTTGTTTCTGAACCAAATTTTTTATGATTATCATAACGAATACCAGTATTTAAAATTACTTTTTTTGTTATACTCCATTTATTATTTAAGAAAAGAGACTTTGTATCAAATTCATGTTTCCCGTTCTCATTACTTTCAATTTCATCTTCAATATATTCTAAACCATAACTAAGAGTATTATTATTAAAATATTGAACCTGTTTAAAATTAATTCCTCTTTTTTCTGTATTATGTTCACTTTCACCTGGAGAAGTTGTATCAGTATCATATATTTGATCTTGTTTGTTTATAAAAAATTCGATTTCTCTATCTAATTTCTCTTTAGAATAATTATACCTTAGTTTATAATTTTCAAATTTATCATCCTGAATAGCATTTGGGGATTGCCATGTTATTGAACCAGGAACTTCTTTATCAGATTCATTATAACTTAAATCAAAAATTAATTCTCTATTTTTATCTAAATCATAATTAACTTTAGTTGACAAAAAATATTGCTCTATACCACTATTATCTGGATTATCTCTAAACCCGTCCGAATTTAACGTCTCTGAAGTAATCATTACTTGATAATTATCAAAAACCATACCATAATTTAGAGCTGTTTTATAAGTATTAAAAGATTCTACACCTAAATCTAGTTTTAATCCTTCTTGATCAGAACCGCTTTTAGTTATTACATTAACAACACCACCTAAGGCATTTGCACCATATACTGCAGAAGCTGGTCCTTTTAAAACTTCAACCTTTTTTATATTAGAAAGTAAAATTTGAGCTAAATCAATTTGCCCATTTTGACTGCTATTTATTGGTTGTCCATCTAATAAAATAAGAACCTGACTTGCATCAGAACCGCGCAAACTAATTGTTTTTTGACCTGCTGGACCCCCATGATTATTAATTCTAACTCCAGCAGCTGAGTTTATTAGTTCTGCTAAATTTCTAGCAGAAGATTCCTCTATCTCTTCCTGATCAATAACTTCAATACTAACTGGAGTCTCCATAATATTTTCCTGATAACGACTCGCTGTTACAACAACCTCATCCAATTCCATAACTTCTACCTGAGCACTTACCGGCACCACAATAATCAAAAGTGCTGTAAGCATAACTAAAACCACTTTTTTTAACATTTAAAATTCCTCCTTGTGTTTTGTCTGCTCACAGCCACCTAAGACAAAATAAGGCTATAAAATATAAAAAGACACCCAGGGTATCAATTGAGGGTGTCTAAAGATGCATAAAAGCCCACAACCATTCCTGTCTCGAAGATGGCTGTCATCTTATTAGGCAGGTTTCCTGACTTTACAGCTCTACCGATTTACCTTCCCCAGCAGCATTGATGAGTGAGTGGTATTAATCGGCCTACTGATTAACAGTGGCGGACCCGTTCAGGAATTTCACCTGATTCCCTATTATCTTCTAATAAATAGAAGCACCTAAAAAGAGAACATTATTTTCTTTTCTAATATTTAATTTCGTGAAATTTGTTTAAAATCCTCTATTTTATTTATTTTAAGCAAAAATAATTTTCTGGCTAATAAAAGATGAATTATAAATTTCTGAATAAAAAATTATAAATATGCAGGAATTTCTATTTATTTACATAATTATATAATATATTCTAAAAAGGAGGACTTTTAATGGCACTACACAATCAGATTGGAGAAATTGGGGAGGAAATTGCAGTAAAATATCTAAAAAAAGAAGGTTATTATATTGTAGAACGAAATTACAGAAACAAATTTGGAGAAATAGATATTATTGCAGCCAAAAATGATTATACAATTTTTATTGAAGTAAAAAGTAGAAGTTCTGAAAATTATATCGAACTGGCCCATTCTCTCTATTACAAACAGATTCATCATCTGCGTCGAGCTGCTATCTTCTATTTTGCTGAAAAAAATATCCATCTGAGCTCAATTCGTTTTGATTTAATCGCTCTAAAAATTGATCCTGCTGCCAGAAAAATTGATAAGCTTAAGCATTTTAAAAATATCATTAATTAAATTTTGTTTTATCGCTTTATATTTGCTAACTACTAATTATAAGTTTGAAAGGAGAATAAAATGTATTCATATTTGTACTCGGCTGTTATTCACGGAGTAAAAGCAGAAATGGTAAAGGTGGAGGTAGATATTTCCAGAGGTTTACCCGGTTTTAATATTGTTGGACTGGCGGGAAAAACTGTTCGAGAATCAGAAAAAAGAGTTCGATCAGCGATAATAAATTCTGGATTTGAATGGCCAGTTAAAAAAATTACTGTAAATCTGGCTCCTGGTAATATTAATAAATATGGTTCTCATTTTGATCTTGCAATTGCTGCTGTATTACTCGAATGTTCTGGACAGGTAAAGATTAAAAATAAAACTCAAAAGTTTTTCGCCGGAGAATTAAATTTAAATGGCAATCTTAACCATGTTAAAGGTGTTCTATCAATGCTGCTGGCAGCTGGAGAAAATAACTATCTGGAAGCCGTACTGCCGGCTGCCAATCAGAAAGAATCTCATTTAGTAAAAAATTTGGATTCATATTTAATAAAACATTTAAGAGAAATTGATAATTTAAAAGAAAGTACTGCAGAAGATAAAGATGATTCTAATTTAAAGTCAAAATTGGATTTTAATTATCCTGATCTTAACGAAATTAAAGGTCAAAAAAACGCAAAAAAAGCAATTATAACTGCAGCAGCCGGAGGTCATAATTTACTTCTGATTGGACCTCCAGGTTGTGGTAAAACAGTACTGGCTGAATCTATAGTTAAGCTGCTGGCACCTCTGAATAAAAAAGAATTACTGGAGACCGCTTCCATTTACAGTATCAATAATAATTTAGCAGAACTTAATCTCGAAAAAAAATATCGACCTTTTGTAGCTCCTCATCATTCTATAACTTCTGCTGCTTTAATTGGAGGAGGACATATACCAACACCTGGAGAAATCTCTCTGGCTCATAACGGTGTCCTCTTTTTGGATGAACTACCTGAATTTAAAAATAGTGTCCTGGCAAATTTAAGAGAACCACTGGAAAGAAAAAAAATTAAAATTGTTCGTCAGCAGGGAAGTTATTATTTCCCGGCTAATTTCCAATTCCTGGCTGCGATGAATCCCTGTCCCTGCGGTTTTGCAGGAGTTAAAGATAGAAAATGCAAGTGTTCGGAGCGAGATATTGTTCGCTACCAGCAAAAACTTTCAGGACCCTTAAAGGATAGAATTGATCTGCAGATTGAAGTTTTACCCTTAAAGAAAGATGAGTTATTATTAAAAGAATCTGAAACTAAAAATATAAACTATAATAAACAAATAAAAAAAGCCCGCAAAATGCAGGCTAAAAGATACAAAAATACCGAGATCAAAAATAATTCTGAGCTGCAGTTAAAAGATATAGAAAAATACTGTCAGCTGGATAACAACTGCGGCAGAATCCTAAGTCAGGCCTATGAACGACTCAAATTAAGTGTCAGAGGCTATATTAGACTAATGCGGGTAGCCCGAACAATTGCTGATTTAAATAATAACCCTCAGATTAAAGAATCTGATTTAATAGAAGCAGTGGACTTTCGCTGGTATGCAGAAAAATCAGAAATGCTTCTTTAGATATTTAATTAAGGGTACACCTAAGATTAAAACAACTGCTGCTTCACTTAATCCAATTTGAATCACATTTAACCAGTAAGGAAGTTCAAATAAAATATGCAGATAAATGCTAATTAAAAAAGCATTAAATAAAATGGGGCTTAAATAGGCAAAGATATTATCCCGATTTTTATATGTCACATAGGCAGCTAATAGGGTAACCAGACTACCTCCAACAATATCAACTAAACCAAGTCCCCCTATAATATTGGCCAGCAGCACACCTAAAAATAACGCCGGTATGGCTTCTGGAAATAATATAGGTAGTACTGTCAGTGCTTCAGCAGCTCTAAATTGAATTGGTCCAAAACTTACAGGAGCTAAAAAATATGTAATAACAACATATAAGGCAGTAATTGCAGCACCTCTGGCTAATTTTTTTGTCTCCATTTTCTTATCTCCTTTCTTAATAACTTAAGATACTTCTTTCTAATTAAGCAAAATAGTTATTCTGGAACTCTGCCAAATGATTTGCGGTGAATTGGAGAAGAACCATGCTTTTCAAGAGCTGTTATATGTTCTGCAGTTCCATATCCTTTATTAGATTTAAAATTATACTGAGGAAATTTTTCTGCATATTTAAATATAATATCATCCCTTGTTACTTTAGCAATTATAGAAGCTGCAGCAATAGCATTAACCTTTGCGTCACCATCAATTATTGATTGCTGTTCCACCATTAAATCCGGAATAACTGCATTACCATCTACCAGTAAAATATCAGGATTATTATCTAATTCAGGCAGCAAATCTTTAACTGCCCTTTTCATAGCCACAAAAGTAGCTTCTCTGATATTATATTTATCAATTTCACTACTTGTAGCCTGTCCTATTCCTACCCTGGCCTTTTCCTTAATTTGAGAAAATAATTTTTCTCTTTTCTGCCGGGATAGTTTTTTTGAATCATCCAGACCCAAAATTTTTGCTTCAGGATTAAGTGCAACAGCAGCAGCTACTACAGGCCCAGCAAGCGGACCTCTACCTGCTTCATCCAGACCAACTATCATCTGATAACCATTTGTCTGAAGTTCAGCTTCAATTTCATTCATTTTATTCCACTTTTCTATCACAGCTTCCTTTTTTGCAATTTTCCGCTCCAGTCTGGCTGCGATTTTTTGAACCCCTTTCCGGGAATCCTGTTTTAAGATTTTAATTATTTCCGGCAGCTGCTTATCTATTTCCAGCCCAGAAGCAAAAGAATTAACTTCTTTGATAGTCAGCTGAGAAAAATTTGGTAAATTTAAATTTTTATTCATCTTGATTTTCCACCTTTAATTTAGCTGCCTCTGCTGGTTTTTCCAGAGTTATTTCACCCAGCTTACCATCACGAAAATCATTGATTACTATTCCAGCGGCTCGGTTACGATCCACCCTGCCTCCGGTCATTAAGCAGCCTCTTTTACGACCGATATCAGCAAGAATATCATACGGATGAGCTTCTAAAAAATCAAGGCCATAGGTGTCTAACAAAATTTCTTCATTAATATTTACTATAAATTGAATTAATTTATAAGCAGCAAGTTCAAAATCAAAAATATCATTATCAACAGCACCTGTTAATGCTAATTTATAGGCCATATCTTCATCCGAAAATTTAGGCCATAAAATTCCGGGTGTATCAAGCAGTCTTATCTTTTTACTAACATTAACCCACTGTCTGCCTCTGGTTACTCCTGGTTTATTACCAATAGTAGTTATATTAGAGCCGGCTAGCAGATTAATCAGAGCAGATTTACCAACATTGGGAATACCAATGATCATTGCCCGCAGACGGCGAGGATTCCTCCCTTTTTGAGCCATTTTAGCAGCAATACGATCATAAGTATTATTTAATATACTCTTTAATTCACTCACTCCCTCTCCAGTGAGAGAATTGAGCAGCACTGCATCCTCATCTGTTTCGTTTTCAAAGTACTTTATCCACTTTTTATTATATTTCGGGTCAGCCAGATCTTTTTTGTTTAAAACAATAACTTTAGTCTGTTCATTAATTAATTTTCTGAGATCAGGATTCTGACTGCTTAAAGGTACTCTTGCATCAGCAGCCTCAATTACAATATCGACTAATTTTAAGTCTTCCTTTAATATTCTCTTTGCTTTGGCCATATGGCCGGGATACCACTGTATCATTATAAAAACTCCTTAAAACTTTTTTCTGGATCATATTTTATTTAAATAATAATATATTTAAATATTGAAAAAAGGTGGAGAAAGTCCCCACCTTAAAATCAAATAATTATTTTCTTTCTTCTCTTTTTTCTTTAATTCTGGAAGCCTTACCTCTTCTATCCCGCAGATAAAAAAGGCGAGATCTTCTAACATCACCACGGCGTACTACAGTAATTGTATCTAATTTTGAAGTATGTAGTGGGAAAGTTCTTTCCACACCTACACCGTGAGCAACCTTACGAATGGTGAAGGTTTCATTTAAGCCACCACCATTTCTTCTAATTACAACGCCTCTAAATGACTGCAGCCTTTCTTTTCCACCTTCGGAGATTAAAACTTTCAGATCTAATGTATCTCCAACAGCAAATTCGGGAATATCATCACGAATTTGCTCTTTTTCTATTTCATTGATAATGTTCATCTATAAACCTCCTCTCAAAAAATATTTAAATTTATACTTCCCACCAGGGATCAGATAACAAACGGTCCATAATTATTGAAGCAGCACTTCTAACAGACAGATGATTAAAATCTCCTCTACCCCAGATTGGATAGAGCATATAATCACAGTCAGCAATCATCTCTTTAGTCAATCCATAACCTGTTCCATAGATAATCAAAAAAGGACGATCAATTTGCTGCAATTTACTGCGCATATTTTTATAAGATATAGTATTTGGATATTCACGGGCATCAGTAGCTATTAAAAGGGGTTCCTGACCGGTTTCTTCTTTTATTTTACTTTTAACTTCCTCTAATTCAGAAGCTATTTCAAGTACAGAAAAAGCCTGATGCCGATTATAAACATAATCTGCACCTCTCCCACCTGTCCAGTAATCCTTTACTCTCTCTACCAATTCCTGCTGTGATTTCAAATTATTTATTATATAGTATTTTTTAATATCATAAGTCTTTGCAGCTCTTGCTATATCATGTAAATCATAATTTGTTACAGTTGTTGTAATAACTTCGCCCAGTTTATTATAGATAGGATTATGGACCAATCCAAGATAAACATCTGCCTCAATTTGACTCATCAACTTCACCCTTTAGTTCTAACTTTATTTCTTTAAGTAATCCTTTTTCCTGATCATTAAGTTTTTTATCTTCCAGCAGATCTTTTCTTCTTAAAAAAGTCCTTCTTAAAGACTCTTTTTTTCGCCAGCGTTCAATTAACTGATGATTACCGCTAAGTAAAACATCAGGAACTTTGAGACCATTATATTTTTGGGGTCTGGTATAATGAGGATGTTCTAAAAGACCATTATAAAATGAGTCTTTTTTAGAAGAGTCTTCAGCACCCAGAACACCACTTAAGAGTCTGGATATTGAGTCAACAAGCACCATTGCTGGTAATTCTCCACCGGTAAGCACATAATCACCAATAGAAATTTCCTGATCCACAATAGTATCTCTTACTCGCTCATCCACACCTTCATAACGGCCGCAAATTATTGTTAAACCTTCTTCCTGACTCAGATCTTTTACTAAATCCTGAGTTAATTCCTCACCCTGAGGACTCATCAGAATTGTTTTTGATTCAGCACCTCTTTTATTTTGAGTATCCTGCCAGGCCTTAAAGATCGGTTCAGCCTTCATCACCATTCCAGCTCCTCCACCATATGGAGGTTCATCTGTTGTGTGATGTTTATCATCAGCAAAATCACGGATATTAACTGTTTTAATATTTATCAAATCTTTTTCTCTGGCTATTTTTAAAATACTCTCACTAAAAGGTCCCGCAAACATTTCGGGAAAAAGAGTTAAAATATCAAAAAACATAAATTCAGCTCCTAAAGATCTAAGATTCCCGGAATTGGGTCTACAATAATTTTTTGGTTCTCAAGATCAATTTCTAGAATCATATCCCGACTGGCAGGCAGCATATATTCTTTTTGCTGGCCTTTAACCAGAAAAATATCTGTGCCTGAAGTATCAACTACATCTATTAATTTTCCCAGATGTCTGCCAGATTCTAAATAAACCTCACAGTCTATCAGATCACTGACATAATAGTTGTCTTCTGGAAGTAAATATTTTTCAGACTCATCAATTAAGATCTGATAATTTTTAAGTTCCTCTGCTTCATCAATAGAATTGACAGCAAAAAACTTAATTATTATAAATTGTTTGTGGAATCGAATATAGTCAATTTCCAGCTCTTTAAAATCGTCATCTCTTTTTAGATAAACAGTATCAATATCTAAAAAGCGCTCAGGGATATCAGTTGTGGCTTTAACTCTAACCTCACCTTTGTTTCCCTGAAAACGAGTTATTACTCCAATTTCTAAATAATTATCACTCAATTATTTCACCAGCCTGAAAAATTATTTGATCTCAACCTTTACATTTGTTCCTTCTTTTGCTGCTGCAGCATTAACAACGGTTCTAATTGCTTTTGCAATGCGGCCTCTTTTACCAATGACCTTACCCATATCATCGTCTGCAACAGAAAGTTCGACAGTAATAGAATTATTATTTTCAACTCTATTAACCGAAACTTCAGAAGGATTGTCTACAATAGATTCGGCAATAAATTTTATCAGTTCTTCCATGGAGAAAACCTCCTTTTAATTACTCATTACCGTGGTACTTAGCCATAACACCTGACTTTTTCAATAAAGTCTTAACTGTATCTGAAGGTTTTGCACCATTATTTAACCACTTGAGTGCTTTTTCTTCGTCAATATTGTATGTTTCTGGCTCAGTTGTAGGATCATAAAAACCTAATTCTTCAACAAAGTAGCCCTGAGGAGCTCTCTTTGAATCAGAAACAATAACTCTGTATGATGCATTACGCTTACTTCCAATTCTTTTTAAACGAATCTTAACTGCCATCTATCAAACACCTCCCTCCATTAATAATAAAAGTTGTAAAATCTATCTTAATTGAAAAATGGTAGATTAAAGCCTCCACCCTTTTTCATTTTACCATTGTTTAACTGTTTCATCATTTTTTTAGTTTGTCGGAACTGCTTTAGAAGACGATTTACTTCCTGAATACTGGTACCACTACCCTGTGCAATTCTTTTGCGGCGCGAACCATTAATTACCTCTGGGTCTCTGCGTTCTTCTTGAGTCATTGAAGAGATAATAGCTTCAATATAGTCAAGCTGTTTATCATCAACCTGCATATTTTTAAGCTGTTTTGCTCCACCAAGACCAGGAATCATACCCAGAATATCTTCCATTGGTCCCATGTTCCTTACCTGTTCCATCTGCTCCATAAAATCTTCTAAAGTAAATTCATTTTTCCTCAGTTTTTCTTCTAAGGCCTTTGCCTTTTCTTTGTCAATACTTTTTTCTGCCTTTTCGATTAAACTTAAAACATCACCCATCCCTAAAATACGAGAAGCCATTCGATCAGGATGGAATGTTTCTAAATCGGCAAGTTTTTCTCCGGTACCGGCAAACTTAATTGGCTTACCTGTGATTGCTTTAATTGATAAAGCAGCACCACCACGGGCATCACCATCCATCTTGGTTAAAACAATTCCATTGATATCAAGACGCTGGTCAAAGTTTTTAGCAACATTAACAGCATCCTGTCCGGTCATAGCATCAACAACTAAGAGGATTTCATCTGGATCAACTTCAGATTTAATTGATTCAAGTTCTTCCATCATCTCCTGATCAATATGCAGGCGTCCTGCTGTATCAAGAATAATAGTGTCACAGTTATGAGTAGAAGCATAATTAATACTTCCTTTAGCAATATCAACTGGATCACTGTCTTCTCCCATTGAGAATACAGGTAAGTCCAATCTTTCTCCCAGAACCTGCAGCTGTCTAATAGCTGCCGGACGGTAAACATCTGCTGCAACCAAAAGTGGGTTTTTACCATCTTTTGATAATTTCCGGGCCAGTTTACCAGCACTGGTAGTCTTACCGGAACCCTGAAGCCCAACCATCATAATAATTGTTGGAGGTTCAGATGAGATTGCAATATCTTCTTTACTGCCGCCCATCAACTCCTGCATTTCTTCGTTTACAATTTTAATAACATGCTGGCCGGGAGTTAAACTTTCCATAACTTCCTTACCAACAGCTCTATCTTCAATTTTAGAAATAAAGTCTTTTACAACTTTATAGTTAACATCTGCCTCTAAGAGGGCCATTTTAACCTCTTTTAAAGCAGCTTTAACATCTTTTTCTGACAGTTTACCTTTTCCTCGTAGCTTATCAAAAGTATCCTGCAGTTTTTCAGCCAGATTGGAAAAAATCATAATATACCTCCTCTAGAGGATCGATTTAATCGATTCTAGTTTTTTGCGTAAATCTTGATTTTGGTCTTCAGCTAAGAGACCCTTAGCCGCCATCATATTCT